>Ga0307514_10000970_pt1 | contig 42862 bp, 34 predicted proteins | sample 16_EM_MG_FD_203088 | JGI IMG/M metagenome (GOLD analysis project Ga0307514, IMG submission 203088) | Populus trichocarpa ectomycorrhiza microbial communities from riparian zone in the Pacific Northwest, United States - 16_EM | ecosystem: Host-associated > Plants > Roots > Unclassified | place...
CGGCTTGTGCAGCAGCACATAAGCCATCCGGTGGTAGGCCCAGTCCACGCCCTGCACGCGAAACCGCAGGCCCTCCTCCTCAAAATCCATAGCTGACTCGGTACAGCGCACCGGCACCTGAGCCTCTTTCGAATCGTAAACCTCGACCAGCCCCTGCTGAACGAGACCGGCGCAGACCCGGCGTGTACCGAAGCCCTGCGAATAAAGAATGTCTTGCAACTGCATGGGCGGGAGTATCTCAAAGCGCGCAGATAGGCCCGATCCGTGAATTTCTCACACCGTCAAAAGCGCTTCGGCAGTTACAAACCATTAACCAATCTTTACCGAGGCCGATCATGCGCGAGTTGTTCACCACTCTCTTCGTCTTCGCCGCCGCCTTCATGCTGTGGCGTGCTTTCCGCCCCCACCATGGCAACAGCCTGGGCCTCGTCCACCAGGGCGAATCCACAGTGCAGTTCGCGGCGGATGAAGTCAGCTTCAAATGGCCGTCACAGGGCAAGTTCGACTTCGCCGTGATCGAGGCGGCAAGCCACCAGGGAGCCCTTAAGCGCGCCGCTGAAAACGCCCAGAGCGGCACACAGGGCAAGCTGTGCGTGGCCACGCTGCATATGGGCGGCAGCCGTCCCCACGTCTACAAGCCGGTGGAAGTGCGGGTACAGGGCCAGCGCGTCGCGTTCCTGTCGACTGGCGACGCAAGCCGCTTCCAGCGCCGCCTGGCCTACGAAGGCCGTGCCGGCCAGACCACCTCCTGCGATGCCATCGTCATCGAATCCAGCCACGCGGGCCGGACCAGCTACGACTTGCACCTGGACCTGAAAGAATTCCGTCACTGAAAACAAAAACCCCAAGGCAGCGCATCGGCCGCTGCTATGACGCTGCGCTTTTTTTAAGTCTCGTCTAAGTCTGTGTCCGCATCATTCAGGTCTTCGAAACCCAATTCCAAGGACCTGTCTCATGAACACCGTTTCCCTCAAGAGCACCAAACTCGTTCTGGCCCTGGTGGCCGCGGGCGCCATTGGCGGCGCTGGCGTGAGTCTGGTTCAGACCGGCTTGGCCCATGCCGCCGCACCGGTGGTGGCAACCGTGCCCGCCACGCCTGGCGTGCCAATGGCCCTGCCCGACTTCTCGCAGATCACCGCGCAATACGGCCCGGCCGTGGTCAACATCAGCGTGACCAGCGTGGCCAGCGCCGAAGACCAGGCCGAGATCGCGCAGCAGCAAGGCCAGGACGACCCGTTCGGCAACGATCCATTTTTCGAATTCTTCAAGCGCTTCCAGGGCCAGCAAGGCCAGCAGCAGGGCCGTGGCCAGCGTCCGAACGCGCCGCGCCAGATGGTGCGTGGCCAGGGCTCGGGCTTCATCGTTGGCGCCGACGGCACCATCCTCACCAATGCCCATGTGGTGCGTGACGCGAAGGAGGTCACCGTCAAGCTCACCGACCGCCGCGAATACGTGGCCAAGGTACTGGGCTCCGACCCCAAGACCGACATCGCCGTGCTGAAGATCGACGCCAAGAACCTGCCGGTGGTCACCCTGGGCAAGGTCAGCGACCTGCGTGTGGGCGAATGGGTGCTGGCCATCGGCTCGCCCTTCGGTTTCGAGAACACGGTGACGGCCGGCGTAGTCAGCGCCAAGGGCCGTTCGCTGCCGGACGACAGCTCGGTCTCGTTCATCCAGACCGACGTGGCGGTGAACCCGGGCAACTCCGGTGGCCCGCTGTTCAACACCCGCGGCGAGGTGGTCGGCATCAATTCGCAGATCTACAGCCGCACCGGTGGCTACCAGGGTGTGTCGTTCGCCATCCCGATCGACCTGGCCGGCAAGATCAAGGACCAGATCGTGGCCCACGGCAAGGTGGAACATGCGCGCCTGGGTGTGGCCGTGCAGGAGGTAAACCAGACCCTGGCCGATTCGTTCAAGCTCGACAAACCCGAAGGCGCGCTGGTCTCCGCCGTCGACAAGAACGGCCCTGCCGCCAAGGCCGGCCTGGAGCCGGGCGACGTGATCCGCAAGGTCAACGGCCAGCCCATCGTGTCCTCCGGCGACCTGCCTGCGGCGATCAGCCTGTCCACACCCGGCGAAACCGTCAAGCTCGACATTTGGCGCAAGGGTGAACCGGTCCAGATCGACGCTCGGCTCGGCAGCCTGAACGACAAGGCGAGCAAAGTGGCCAACTCGGACGAAGGCGCACAAAAGGGCAAGCTCGGCCTGGCACTGCGTCCGCTGGCGCCCGATGAGCTGCGCTCGGCAGGTGTGCCTGCTGGCCTGCTGATCGAAGAGGCCGGGGGTGCCGCCGCCAACGCGGGGGTGAATCCGGGCGACGTGCTGCTGGCCATCAACGGCACGCCGGTGCGCAGCGTGGAACAGGTGCGCGCGGCCGTAGCCAAGTCGGACAAATCGGTGGCGTTGCTGATCCAACGCGGCGAAGACAAGATTTTTGTGCCCGTCCGGCTGGGTTGATTGCAGCCCGGCGCGATCAAAGATGGCCTCGGCCGTTGATCGGATTTACAGCCGATACGCCAAATTCCGCCTCAGCCGACACAGAAATAGGCCGAAAATGAACTCTGCAGGCGCCATTGGAAGGCGGAAGGCACTGAATCGGGGAACTTCTCCACCTTCAGCATTCCAAACGGCTGCCCCACCTGAAAGAAAGCGTCCACATGCACCGTCGCCGCCTCATTTCCCAGCCTGCCACCGTCCACACCGCCTCCGGTGAAACCGCCACCGTGCCGCCCTTCACCCGCCGCCGCACACTCGCATTCGCCCGCCCCTGGCTGGTGGGCTGCGCCATGGTCGCCGCCGGCTGGATGAGCCTGCCGACCGCCAAGGCGCAGACCACGGCCCACAACGCGCTGCGCTGGCAGACCAGCCTGAGCGACTTCGCGTCTTCCGACCGCGCCAATCCGCCGGGCCGCAATGGTGTGTTGTTCGTCGGCAGCTCCACCATCCGCATGTGGCGCAACATGTCGCAAGACTTCCGGCAGGTGCCGGTGGTGATCAACCGCGGCTTCGGCGGCTCGACGCTGGCCGACTGCGACCACTACGTGCGTGAACTCGTCATCCAGTACCAGCCGCGCCAGGTCATGCTGTACGCCGGCGACAACGATCTGGCCGAAGGCCGCTCACCCGCGCAGGTACTCGAAAGCCTGCAGCATTTCGTGAATGCGGTGCGCAACGAGCTGCCATCCACCCAGATCACCTACATCTCGATCAAGCCCAGCCCGGCCCGGGTGGCACTCGCCGCCAGCATCCGCGAAACCAATGCGCTGATTGCCAACTACCTGGCGAGCCTGCCGAACGCGAAGTACATCGACATCCACACCCCGATGCTCGACGCCAACGGCGAAACACGGCCCGAGTTGTTCCAGGCCGACCGGCTGCATCTGAACGACACCGGTTATGCGCTGTGGAAGTCGCTGATCACGCCACATCTCGTCGCAGACGAACCGGCTCTGCCACCCCAGGCGCACGCTGCAGCTGCTCGGTAAGCCGGGCCCCGTCCAGCGGCGGCGGCAACTCGGGTGAGGTGTCGGCCGAATCCGGATGGGATTCATGGGCCGGCACCCAGCGCGCCGGCGTGTGGTCCAGCCATACCGTAACCCAGGCCACCCCATAAAGCGTGGCGAACACCGCCGCCAGCAGCAAGCCGTCGCCCCACCAGGGTCGTGCGGTAACCGAATCCCCCCACCAGGCCAGCACCAGGAACACCAGCAGCAGGTGCGCGCAAAACACCGGCAGCGAGGCCGAACCCAGCGTCTCCAGCCAGCGCCAGCGCGGCATTCGCTGGTGAAGCCAGGGCGCGAAGCGGATGGCCAGCGCCATCAGCGCGAACAGGTTCAGCAGGCGGGCCGGCGCCAGGTGCCACTTGTCGAAGCTGTCGTTGAGCCACACGCCGGGCGCGAACGGAACCTGGCCGAACCCGTGGCGCCAGGCGAAGAAAAACACGGCATAGACGCCGGCGGCCACCACAGCCCAGCGCGGAAAGGCCCAGGGCGCGGAGGTCTTGTCGTTGTCGTGCGCGCCCATCCACAAACCCAGCACCCAGAGGAACTGCCAGGCGAAGGTGACGAACGGCCCGGTGTTGACATACGACACCGGCAGGCCGGTGAACTGCACCATCTCCCCGTGCAGCCAGCGCCCGAAATCGAACTGCGCCAGCACCCACAGCAGCACACTCGCGGCCATCACGCCGCGCCAGCCACGCCGCAGTCCGTAGCCGAGCAGCAGCGGGCTCACCAGCATGAACACCACATACATCGGCAGGATGTCGAGCAGCGGCGGCTCGTAGACCAGGGCCAGGCCGCTCAACAGTGCGGTGATGGGCTCCTTCAGGTAGAAGGCAATGATGTCGCGCACCGGCGCGTGCGCGATGCGCATGCCGACCGCCGCGATCACGGTGAACAGCAGCAACAGGCTCGCGGCCTGGCAGAAATACACCTTCATCGCACGCCGCCAGAAGGCCCGGCGCATGGCCTCGATGCCCTGCTTCTGGGCCAGCCGGCTGTAGACCATGCCGGTCACATAGGCTGAGAGCAGCACGAAGCCCTCGGCCGCCGACACATAACCGAAGGGCTGGCCCATGGGAGACGACAGTCGCGTGGGCAGGTGCGTCAGCGTCATCAGCACCAGCATCAGGCCGCGCAGGACATCGATTTCCCAACGGCGGGTCGAACCGGGAGGCGTGGGCACGTGCGCGATCTCCAGTGGTTGAAGGGTGCTTTCGGACTGGCTTGCTGCCCCCCGTTGCCATCCCCCTGTGTTGGAGGGCCATTCAAGCAAAAGTTCCGTGCTCCCGGCAAGGGGATTTCGACCATTTCCAGCGCCGCAAAATCGGCTACGCTCGACCGCCCACAGGAGACCCGCTTGAGCCGTACCACCCGCCACCTTGTGTGTTTTTTCGCGTTGCTACTCCCCGCCCTGGGCGCCTGGGCCCTGCAGATCAGCAGCCTCTCGCCCCAGGGCGAAGTGGTCCGTGTGCGCCAGGTGGTCGCCAAGTTCGACGAAGCCGCTACCGCCTTCGGCGACCCGAAAGCCCCTGCGCCGCTGGCGCTGAGCTGCAGCGACGCGGATGCCAGCCGCGGCACCGGCCGCTGGACCAGCGAGCGCGAATGGGTGTTCGACTTCGACAATGACCTGCCGCCTGGCGTGCGCTGCACCGTCCAGCGCAGGCCGGGCATCAAATCGGCCTCTGGCGCCGAATTGACGGGCAAGGCCAGCTACCAGTTCAACACCGGCGGCCCGTTCGTGCAGAGCACCCGGCCCTACAACGGCGGCACCATCGACGAACAGCAGTACTTCACCCTGCAGCTCAACGGCCCGGCTACGCTGGCCAGCCTGCAGGCCAACACCTGGTGCGCAGTGGACGGCCTGGGCGAACGTGTGCCGGTGCGCCTGATCGACGGCGCCGAACGCACCGCGCTGCTCAAGGCGCAGGGCCTGGACAAGGCCGCCGCCCGCGAGCCGCTGCGTTATGCCACCCTGGCCTGCAACCGCCGCCTCACACCATCGGCCAAGGTCCAGTTGGTCTACGGCCGCGGCGTGGCCACGCCCTCAGGGGTGTCCAATGCGGTGGAGAAACGCTTCAACTTCCAGGTGCGTGAACCCTTCACCGCCAGCTTCAGCTGCGAACGCGAAAACGCCCAGGCCGGCTGCCTGCCGATCCGCCCGGTCACGCTCAGCTTCAACGCGCCGGTGCCGCGCAAGCTGGCCGAAGGCATCCGCCTCAAGTCCGCCAAGGCGGAAATGAAGCCGAGCTTCGCCGAAGACAGCGATGCCGATTCCGATGCCACGGTCAATGACGTGACGTTCAAGCCGCCGCTTGCCGAGTCGACGCCATTCACCCTCGAATTGCCCGCGGGCTTCAAGGATGCCTCGGAGCGGCCGCTGAACAATGCGGCGAGCTTCCCCATGAAACTCGCCACCGGCGCGATGCCGCCGCTGGCCAAGTTCGCCGCCGCGCCTTTCGGCGTGCTCGAACGCTTCGCCGAGCCCGACGGCGGGCCGATGATGCCGGTGACCCTGCGCAACGTGGAGGCCGCGCTGCCGATCCGCGGGCTCAACACTTCCGCCGCACCGGCAGGGCAACCTGGCCAGGTTGCCGACCTGCAGCCGCGCAGCGACGCCGACATCATCACCTGGTACCGCCTGGTGCAACGCTACGACCGCTTCCAGGTCGCGCGCGCGCAGGCGGCGAAAGACGTGAAGGGCCCGCTGCCCAAAGTCGTCGATGCGGACCGCAAGGACTGGGTGCAGTCGCGCATGTTGTCGCTGCTGGCCGGCCAGGCCGGTGTGAAGACGCTGAACCTGCCGCAACCGGCAAGTGCCGACCCGCGCCCTTTCGAGGTGGTGGGCATTCCACTCACGCCGGGCTTCCATGTGCTGGAGATCAGCTCGAAGCGGCTCGGCCAGTCGCTGCTCGACGAGAACCACGGCCCCGAGCGGGCCATGGTGGTGCGCACCTCCACCCTCGTCACCAACCTGGGCGTGCACTTCAAGCTCGGCCGCGAGAACGCGCTGGCCTGGGTCACCAGCCTCGACAAGGGGCAGCCCGTGGCCAATGCCGCGGTGCAGGTGTCCGACTGCCGCGGCAAGCTGCTGGCCAGCGGGCGCACCAACGCGCAAGGGATTGCCGAGCTGCCGGGCCTGTCGGCCGAGCCGCCCAACTGCGGTGGTAGCGGCGGTAGCGGAGGCAACGACGACGACGACAGCTACACAGCCGCCTACTTCGTCAGCGCCCGTGCGAAAGACGCCAAGGGCGTGGAAGACCTGGCCTTCACCTGGAGCGACTGGAGCCAGGGGATCGAGCCCTGGCGCTTCAACGTGCCCACCAGCCGCGATCCGGTGCCCGACGAACGCGCCCACACCGTCTTCGACCGCATGCTGCTGCGCGCCGGCGAAACCGTGTCGATGAAACACCTGCTGCGCACCGAGGTGAAGAGCGGCTTCGCGCTGCCGGCCACCCAACCCGACGAATTGCAGATCACCCATGTCGGCAGCGGCCAGCAGTACACCCAGCCGGTGGTGTGGCGCCGCACCGCCACCGGCGGCCTGAGCGCGGAAAACAGCTTCCAGGTGCCGCCCGCGGCCAAGCTCGGCGCCTACGAAGTCACGCTGGCGAGCGCGGACGGACGGAGCTTCTCCACCGGCCAGTTTCGCGTGGAAGAGTTCCGCCTGCCGGTGTTCGAAGGCCGCATCGGCCCGTCGCAAAAAGAAGCGCTGGTCAACGTCAAAGCCGTGCCCACCAGCGTGCAGATCAATTACGTGGCCGGCGGCGGCGCGGCCAACCTGCCGGTGCGGGTGTCGGCCATGGTGCGCAACAAATATCCGAGCTTCGCCGACTACGATGCGTTCAGCTTCTCGCCGCCGCGCGGTGCCACTTCGACCAGTACCGAAGGCGAGGAAGAAAGCAGCGCCGCCGACAGCCCGCGCGTGGTGGCCGACAAGCTACCGCTAAACCTCGACCGTAGCGGCGCGGGCAAGTTGACCATCGACAAACTGCCCACCGAACTCCTGGCCAAACAACCCAAGGAGCTGCTGCTCGAAGCCACCTATGCCGACCCGAACGGCGAGGTGCAGACCATCCGCAGCACGTCCACGCTGTGGCCGGCTGGCGTGGTGGCGGGCATCAAGACCGAGGGCTGGGTCAGCCTCTCGGGCGGATCAAGCCAGCAGGTGCGCTTCCAGGCCCTCGCGCTCGACTTGAACGGCAAGCCGCAGGCCGGCGTGCCGCTCGAAGTGCAGGCCGTGGCACGCACCGTCACCACCACACGCAAGCGCATGGTCGGCGGCTTCTATACCTATGACAACCAGACCACGGTCAAGTCGCTCGGCCAGGTCTGCAGCGGCAAGAGCGACGCGCGCGGCCTGCTGCTGTGCGAGACGCCGGTCAGCGTGGCCGGCGAGGTGGAGCTGGTCGTCACCGCCAAGGACTTTGCTGGCAACAGCAGCCAGGCGGCAAGCTCGGTCTATGTGACGCGCCAGGGCGAGCTGTGGTTCGGCGGCGAAAACCACGACCGCATGGACCTGCTGGCCGAGAAGAAGAGCTACCAGCCCGGCGAGACGGCCAAGTTCCAGGTGCGCATGCCGTTCCGCTTCGCCACCGCGCTGGTGGCGGTGGAACGCGAAGGCATCATCGAAACCCAGGTGGTGCAGTTGAACGGGCAAGACCCGACGATCAGCCTCAAGGTGCAGGACCACTGGGGCCCGAACGTCTACGTGAGTGTGCTGGCCCTGCGCGGCCGGCTGCGCGAGGTGCCGTGGTACAGCTTTTTCACCTGGGGCTTCAAGGCGCCGCGCGAATGGTGGACGGCCTTCTGGTACGAAGGCCGCGAATACGTGGCGCCAACCGCCCTGGTCGACCTGAGCAAACCGGCCTTCCGGCTTGGCCTGGCCGAGATCCGCGTAGGCACCAAGGCGCACCAGCTCGACGTGAAGGTGGCCGCCGACAAGGCCAGCTACCCGGTGCGTGGCCAGGCCCGCGTGACCATCACCGCCAAGCTACCGAACGGCCAACCCGCCGCCGGCGCCGAGGTGGCCCTGGCCGCGGTGGACCAGGCCCTGCTGGAGCTGATGCCCAACACCAGTTGGAACCTGCTGGACGCCATGCTGCAGCGCCGCGCCTGGGGCGTGCAAACCTCGACCGCGCAGATGGAAATCATCGGCCGCCGACATTTCGGCCGCAAGGCCGTGCCCGCCGGTGGCGGTGGCGGCCGCGGCAGCACACGCGAGCTGCTCGACACCCTGCTGCTGTGGAACCCGAAGCTGGTACTCGACGCCCAAGGCCAGGCGGTGGTGACGGTACCAATGAACGACGCGCTCACCACCTTCAGGATCGTCGCCGTGGCCGACGCCTCGACCGGCCTGTTCGGCACCGGGCAGACCAGCGTGCAGACCACGCAAGACCTGCAGATCATCAGCGGACTGCCGCCTTTGGTGCGCGAAGACGACGAGTTCCGCGCACAGATCACCTTGCGCAACACCACGCAAAAGGCCATGAAGGTGCTGGCCTCGCCGCGTGCCACGATGCTGACGCTGGAACCTCAAACCGTCGACATCCCTGCCGGCGAGGCGCGCGAAGTGGCGTGGACCGTGACCGCACCGGCGCAACTCGCCCAGACGCGCGCCAAAGCCATCCTCTGGGAGATCGAGGCCAAGGACACGCTGAGCGATGCACGCGACGGCCTGAAGGCCAGGCAGCGCCTGATCCCCGCCGTGCCGCTGACGGTGCAGCAGGCGACACTGGTGCAGGTCGACGGCAGCTACAGCGTGGACGTGGTCCGCCCCGCTGACAGCCTGCCGGGCCGCGGCGGCCTGAAGATGTCCTTGAGCCCGAAGCTTGCCGAGGGCCTGCCCGGCGTGCGCGACTGGTTCGCCAACTACCCGTTCGCCTGCCTTGAGCAGAAGACCAGCAAGGCCATCGGCCTGCGCGATACGAAGATGTGGCAAACCGTGGCGGCACAGTTACCCACCTACCTCGACGCCGACGGCCTGGCCAACTACTTCCCGCCGCGCGATGGCGAGGCCAACCGCGGCAGCGACACCCTCACCTCGTACATCCTGGCTGCGACGCACGAAGCCACGGCGCTGCATCCTGAATTCGCGCTGCCCGATGAAGCCCGCGCAGCCATGCAGCGCGGCCTGATCGCCTTCGTGGAAGGCCGTATCCAGCGCGACTTCTGGAGTCCAATGTCCAGCAGAGGTAAAGACCTGGACGTGCGCAAGCTCGCCGCACTCGAGGCCCTGTCGCGCTACGGCAAGGCGCAAGGCCGCATGCTCGGCAGCGTCACCATCACGCCCAACCAGTGGCCCACCAGCGCGGTGATCGACTGGATCAACATCCTGCAGCGCGTGGCCGACGTACCGCAGCGCGAGCAACGCCTCGCCGAGGCGCGCCAGGTGCTGCGCGCACGGCTGTCGTACCAGGGCACCAAGCTCGTCTTCAGCACCGAACGCGACGACTACTGGTGGTGGCTCATGACCAACGGCGACGTCAACACCGCGCGCCTGATGCTGGCCGTGATGGACGATCCGGCATGGAAAGACCTGAACGATGATATGGGCCGCCTGGCCAACGGCTTCATCGGCCGGCAGCAAGGCGGCGCGTGGCACACCACCACCGCCAACCTGTGGGGTGGACTGGCGCTGGAGAAGTTCTCCGCCAGGTTCGAAGCCACACCGGTGGCGGGCATCACCAAGGCCGCACTGACGGCGGCCAGCACGGGTGTCGACTGGGGCAAGGTCGAACGCATCAAGGCCAGCGATGCCGGTGGCGCGCCAAACGTCACCACCTGGTTCGGTGCGCCCGCCTCGCCGGGCAACCTGCGCAACAACGGCATGTTCCTGCCCTGGAGCGATGCCGCCAAGGACCGCTTGACGGTGACGCAGCAAGGCACGGGCAAGCCCTGGCTCACGCTGCAGTCGTTGGCGGCCATCGAACTCAAGGCGCCGTTCGCCGCAGGCTACCAACTCAAGAAAACCATCACCGTGGTGGAGCAGGCCAATCCCTCGTCAGGCAGCGGCGTCTACAGCCGCGGCGACGTGCTGCGCATCACGCTCGAAATCAATGCCTCGGCCGACATGAGCTGGGTGGTCGTCACCGATCCGATCCCCGCCGGCGCGAGCATTCTCGGCAGTGGCCTGGGCCGCGACTCACAGATCGCCACCACCGGCGAAAAACAAAGCGGCGCGGGTTGGCCGGCCTTCGAGGAGCGCAGCTTCGAGGCCTTTCGCAGCTACTACCAGTACCTGCCCAAGGGCGTGCTGAAAATGGAATACACCGTGCGGCTCAACAACGTCGGCAGCTTTGCCCTGCCGCCAAGCCGGGTGGAGGCCATGTACGCGCCCGAGATGTTTGGCGAGACGCCGAACGCGCGCGTGAAGGTGGTGGCTGCGAAGTAGAACCGTCAGACCCGGCAAGCGGCTACGGCGTCTGCAGGCGCTGCAGCAGGTCCACGCTCGGATAACCATCCGCCGGCAGGCCGATGCTGCGCTGGTACAGCCGGATGCCGTTGCGCGTGGCGGGGCCCATCATGCCGTCGGGTGTGCCGCTGGCGAAACCGCGCTGGTTGAGCGCGGTCTGCAGCGTGATCAACTGGCTGCGCGTGAGCGCCTGCAGATCGCGCGGCCAGGGCGCCTGCACACCTGGGCCATTGGCCAGGCGCTGGGCAAGAAGGCTCACCCCGAGCGCGTAACTCGTCGAGTTGTTGTAACGCAGGATCGAGCGAAAGCTCGGGCCGACCAGGAAGGCCGGGCCGCGTGCGCCTGCGGGCAGCATCACCTCGGCGTCGGTCAATACCGGCAGCGCTGCGCCGTCCATGCCGCGCACGCCCTCGGCGGCCCACTGGGCGGCGCTTTGCCGCACGCCGGCATCGGCGCGGCCGATGTCGAAGCCGGGCGGCAGTTGCACTTCGGTGCCCCAGGGCTGGTCCGCCTGCCATCCCGAGCGCGCGAGAAAGTTGGCTGTCGAAGCCAGCACATCGGCCATGCTGCCCCAGATGTCGCGCCGGCCGTCGCCGTCTGCATCCACGGCATAGGCCAGGAAGTTCGACGGCAGGAACTGGGTCTGGCCCATGGCGCCGGCCCAGGAGCCGATCATGTGCGCGCGGTCGATGTCGCCGTTCTGCAGGATCTTCAGGGCCGCTAGCAACTGGCCACGCGCCCAGTCTTCGCGCCGGCCCTCGAAGCCCAGCGTGGCCAGCGCGTCGATGGTCGGGATGTCGCCGTAGTTGCTGCCGTAGTTGCTCTCCATGCCCCAGATGGCCACCAGGATGCTCGCCGGCACGCCGTAGCGGGTGGCTGCGGCATCGGCATCGGCGCGAACCTGCAGCAGCCGGTCTTGCCCGCGCATGACGCGTTGCGGCGACACGGCGCTGTCGAGATAGTCCCACACCGAACGGGTGAACTCGGGCTGTGCCCGGTCTTGCTCGACGACGCGCGGCAGGAACCGCACACCGTCGAATGCGGCATGCAGCGTCGCCTCGGAAATGCCCGCGGCGCGCGCGCTAGCGCGCACGCCATCGAGCCAGCGCGCGAAACCCGGCTCGGGTGCGACCTCATCGGTGCCGGGTGGCGTCGTGGGCACGGTGGGAGTTGAAGCGACCGGTGGCGACGGCGCCTTCGAAGGCGCGCTGGCGCAGCCCGCCAGGGCGGCGGCCAGGGCCAGGGGCACCAGGGGAAACCGCCAGGCGCGGCGGGCTGGAAAAGAAATGATGTCGTGCATGCTTCGATTTTCACCTCTGCCGCCGGCCTGGTAACACCTCCAAACGAAACACGCCGAAGACAAGGCTATGCTCGTGGCCATTGCATTTCCAAGAGCCGCGCCATGCACAGAAACTTCCGGATACTTTTGCACTTCGCGCAGCCAAATGCCGCATTGGAGATACACGTGGAATGAAGCTCCTCCGTCGCTGGCGTTTTCTCACCGCCATTGGTTTGGCTTGCTGTGCCAGCCTGGCCCATGCCCTGCCCTCCTTCGACGAAGTCAAACGCGACTTCCACCCCAGCGACAGCCTGCTGCTGGACCGCGACGGCGAAGTGCTGCAGCGGCTGCGCACCGACAACAGCGTACGGCGCGGCCAATGGGTGGCACTGGGGGATGTGTCGCCGGCGCTGCGGCATGCGATCCTGCTGAGCGAAGACAAGCGTTTCTACGAGCACAGCGGTGTCGACTGGCGGGCGGTGTCGGCAGCGGCCTGGGGCAACTTGTGGAACCGCAAGACGCGCGGCGCCTCCACCATCACCATGCAGCTGGCCGGCCTGCTCGACAGTGAGCTGCACATGGGCCCGGGCGGACGCAGCATGGCACAGAAGATCGGCCAGACGCTGGCCGCACGCGAGCTCGAATCGCGCTGGCGCAAGGACCAGATGCTCGAGGCCTACCTCAACCTGGTGCCGCTGCGCGGCGAGATCGTGGGCATCGATGCGCTGAGCCGCAGCCTGTTCGGCAAAGCCGCGCATGGCCTGGACGAACGCGAGGCCGCCATCAGCGCGGCCCTGGTGCGCGGGCCGAACGCCAAGCCGGCGCTGATCGCGCGCCGGGCCTGCGAGGTGCTGCGCGTGATGCAGGCCGATCCGGCTTCCGCCAAGAAGGCCGCAGCGGTGGACTGCAGCGGGCTCGACCTGTTCGCCAGCGCCGTGGTGCAGCAACCCAGGCTCAGCGCCAACGACGGCATCGCGCCGCACCTGGCGCGGCAGCTGATACATACCGACCCGGCCCAGCCCGGCAGCCGCCCGCCGCTGGCCCTGCGCACCACGCTGCGCGCCCCGCTGCAGCGGCTGGCGGTGGAAACGCTGCACCAGCAGTTGCGCGAGCTGCAGGGCCGGCATGTGGAAGACGGCGCGGTGGTGGTGCTGGACAACGCCAGCGGCGAAGTGCTGGCCTGGGTCGGCTCTTCGGGCGAACTCAGCGCCGCGGCCGAGGTGGATGGCGTGCTGGCGCTGCGCCAACCGGGCTCGACGCTCAAGCCCTTTCTCTACGCCCAGGCCATCGGCGAGCAGCGGCTCACCGCCGCGTCGCTGCTGGAGGATTCGGAAGCGCAGATCGCCACCGCCAGCGGCCTCTACATTCCGCAGAACTACGACCGGCACTTCAAGGGCTGGGTGTCGGTGCGCACGGCGCTCGCGTCATCACTCAACGTGCCGGCGGTGCGCACGCTGGTGATGGTCTCGCCCGACGCGTTCCAGCGCCAGCTCCAGGCTGTGGGCCTGCCGCTCAAGGAGGGCGGCGACTACTACGGCTACAGCCTGGCGCTCGGCAGCGCCGAGGTGTCGCTGCTGAACCTCACCAATGCCTACCGCACCCTGGCCAACGGCGGACGCTTCGGGCCGACCCGCCTGCTGCCCGTGGCCGCCAAAACCAGGCCAGAGACCACGCAGGCCATCGACCCGCGCGCGGTCTTCATCGTGGGCGACATCCTGTCCGACCCGAACGCGCGTGCCCTCACCTTCGGCCCCGACAGCGTGCTCGGCACACGCTTCTGGAGCGCCGTCAAGACCGGCACCAGCAAGGACATGCGCGACAACTGGGCCGTGGGCTGGTCACAGCGCTACACCGTGGGTGTGTGGGTCGGCAACGCGGCCGGCGCGCCGATGTGGGATGTGAGCGGCACCAGCGGCGCCGCACCCGTGTGGGCGGCGGTCATGCGGCAGTTGCACCGCGGCACAGCGAGCCGGGCGCCGGCACCGCCGCCTGGCCTGGTGCAGCAGCCTGTACAGTTCGGCGACCAACTCGAGGCGGCGCGCCAGGAGTGGTTCATCGACGGCACGCAGCAGCCGGTTTTTGCCACCGATACCGCAACAACAGAAGGCGGTGCCCCGGCCGGCACGCCGAGCCTGGCGGCGCCGCGCATCACCTCGCCGGCGCCGGGCACCATCATCGCGCTCGACCCGGACATTCCGCCGCAACACCAGCGGCTGCGCTTCGCAGCCCTTGGGCCAGACCCGCGCTGGCGCCTGGACGGCAAGCCGATGGCGCGCGGCGCCGAACTGCATTGGCTACCGTGGCCCGGCAAGCACAAGCTGCAACTGGTGGATGCGCGCGGCGCGACACTCGATGAAATCCAGTTCGAGGTGCGCGGCGCGGGCGTTGCAGGCACGGCAACAGGCACCAGGCCTGGCGACGTACGCGCCTCGCGCTGATCGGGTCGGCCTACCAGACCTTGTAGGTGCGGCCAGTCTGCGCGCCCTCGACACTGCGGACATAGGCCTGCGCCACACGGCTGGCCGGCACCGCCTCGAAGCCCCGGAAGAACGCGCCGTACACGTCCATCGACTCCTGCAGCACGTTGGGGCTCACCACGTTGATGCGGATGCCGCGCGCGAGCTCGATCGCCGCGCCGCGGGCGAAGCCTTCCAGGGCCGAATTCACCGCGCTGGCATTGGCACCCTGGGCAATCGGCTCTTCGGCCACGATGCCGCTGGTCAGCGTGATCGAGCCGCCATCGTTCAGAAAGTGCTGGCCGGTCAAGGCCAGGTCTACCTGGCCCAGCAGCTTGTCGTGCAGGCCGATCTTGAACTGCGCCGCCGTCATCTCGCCGAGCGGGCCGAAATGCAGGCCACCCGCTGTGGACACGATGGCGTCCACCCGGCCGACGCGTTCGAACAGCGCCTGCACACTCTCGTGCCGGGTGATGTCCACCGGGTAGGCGGTGCTGCTGCGGCTGGCCGCAATGACGTCGTGGCGAACAGCCAGTGCGGCGGCAGCGGCCTGGCCGATGGCGCCGGTGGCGCCGATGACGAGAATTTTCATGGTGTGTCCTTGAGGTTGAATGGACCAGAGCGCTTGAGAGCCCTTGGAAGTGTTTTGGAAGTGCCTTGGTTGGCGCCATTGTCCGAACACCTCAGCCATAGATAAAGCCCGTATCATTTCCATCATTCATAACCAATGGTTTTTAATTGATGGACAGTTTGCTGAGCATGCAGGTCTTCGTGGCGGTAGTCGACAGGGGCAGCCTCACGGCCGCCGCCGAGGCTTTCGACTTGTCGCAGCCCATGGTGGGCAAACACATCCGCCACCTGGAACAACGTGTCGGCGCGCGGCTGCTGGTGCGCACCACGCGGCGCCAGAGCCTCACTGAAATCGGCCAGCTGTATTACGACCAGTGCCGGCAGATCCTGGAGCAGGTGCGGCAGGCCGAAGCCGGCACCGACGCGCTGCGCCTGGCCCCGCGCGGCAAGCTGCGCATCAATGCCTCGGTGTCTTTCGGCAGCGTGATGCTGACGCCGGCGCTCACCGAATTCCTCACGTTCTACCCCGAAGTGCAGGCCGAGCTCACGCTGAACGACCGCGTGATCGACCTGGTGGACGAGGGTTACGACGTGGCGGTGCGGGTCGGCCCGCTGGCAGATTCAGGCCTGGTGGCGCGCGCGCTGCACCCCTACGGCATGCTGATCTGCGCCACGCCGGCCTACCTGGCGCGCCGCGGCACACCCAAGGCCCCAGCCGATCTGCTGCAGCACGAATGCCTGGGTTTTTCGCACTGGTCGAAAAGCGGCGGCTGGCTGCTCGATCGCGACGACAAGCTGGTCAAGTCGCTGCCGGTGAGTCGGCTGCAGTCCAACAACGGGCAGGCGTTGCGCATGGCGGCGCTGCACGGCTTTGGCATCGTGATGCAGCCTACGGTGCTGCTGGCAGACGACGTGGCCGCCGGGCGCCTGGTGCCGCTGCTGGCCGAGCATCTGCCCGCGCCGATGCCGATGCACCTGGTGTATCCGCGCGACCGTGTGCCCGTGCCCAAGCTGAGCCGCTTCGTCGACTTCATGCTCGAACGCTTCGGCTGAAAGAAATTCGGCAAGGCCTCAAATTTATTCAAACCGGCGCGAGAGCAATTGGTTAGCATCGCCCCAATTCAAAGGATCCAAGGAGACTGTCTGTGCCCGTGATCACCAACATCGAAGACCTGCGCGTGCTGGCCCGGAAGCGGGTGCCCCGCATGTTCTACGACTATGCCGATTCGGGCTCGTGGACCGAGAGCACCTACCGCGCCAACAGCGCGGACTTCCAGAAGATCAAGCTGCGCCAGCGCGTGGCGGTGAACATGGAAAACCGCAGCACCGCGTCCACCATGGTGGGCCAGAAAGTGGCCATGCCGGTGGCGATCGCCCCCACCGGCCTGACCGGCATGCAGCACGCCGATGGCGAGATCCTGGCGGCGCAGGCGGCGGAGAAGTTCGGCATCCCGTTCACCTTGTCGACCATGAGCATCTGCTCCATCGAAGACATCGCCGCCCACACCACCGCGCCGTTCTGGTTCCAGCTCTATGTGATGAAGGACCGCGGCTTCATCGAACGCCTGATCGACCGCGCCAAGGCCGCCAAATGCGGCGCGCTGGTGCTCACGCTGGACCTGCAGATCCTCGGCCAGCGCCACAAGGACATCAAGAACGGCCTGACCGCACCGCCCAAGCTCACCATCCCCAACCTCATCAACCTGGCCACCAAGCCCCGCTGGTGCCTGGGCATGCTGGGCACGCCGCGGCGCCAGTTCGGCAACATCGTCGGCCACGTGACCGGCGTGGAGAACATGGGATCACTCTCGGAGTGGACGGCCAAGCAGTTCGACCCGGCGCTGAACTGGGGCGACGTGGAATGGATCAAGAAGCGCTGGGGCGGCAAGCTCATCATCAAGGGCATCCAGGATGTGGAAGACGCCCAGCTCGCCGTCGACAGCGGCGCCGACGCGCTCATCGTGTCGAACCACGGCGGACGCCAGCTCGACGGTGCCGAATCGAGCATCCAGGCGTTGCCGGCCATTGTCGACGCCGTGGGCAGCCGCATCGAGGTGCACATGGACGGCGGCATCCGCTCGGGCCAGGACGTGGTCAAGGCGCTGGCGCTCGGCGCCAAGGGCACCTACATCGGCCGCGCCATGTTGTACGGCCTGGGCGCGATGGGCGGCCCCGGCGTGACCCGGGCGCTGGAGATCATCCACCGCGAGCTCGACCTGACCATGGCCTTCTGCGGTCGCACCACCATCCCCATGGTCGACAAGACCATGCTGTTGCCAGGCAGCTACTGAAAGAGAGCACTGCGGCGGTGTGAAGCCCGCGTAACAAAACACGGCTTTTACATATCCTGGCGGCATAATCGTTACGGTGCGTAAAGCATGTTGTTGTTACCTACAAAGGGGTTGTCGTCATGGGTGCAGAGAAGTTCCGGTTGGTCACGCGCAGTGACTTCGACGGTCTCGTGTGTGCGGTGCTGCTCAACGAGCTGGACATCATCGACGACATCAAATTCGTCCACCCCAAGGACATGCAGGACGGCAAGGTGGAAATCACCGAGCGCGACATCACCACCAACCTGCCCTACGTGGCTGGCGCGCACCTGGCTTTCGACCACCATTTGTCGGAAACCCTGCGCAACCGCAGCGGCCTGACCAACCACGTGATCGATGCCAATGCCCCGTCGGCGGCGCGCGTGGTGTACGACTACTATGGCGGCGCCAAGGCCTTCCCCAACATCACCACCGAGATGATGGAGGCCGTGGACAAGGCCGATTCGGCGCAATACGTGCGCGAGGAAATCCTGGAGCCCAGCGGCTGGACCCTGCTCAACTACCTGATGGACGCGCGCACCGGCCTGGGCCGCTTCCGCGACTTCCGCATCAGCAACTACGCACTGATGATGGACCTCATCAAGTACTGCCGCAACCACGGCATCGACGACATCCTGGCCCTGCCCGACGTGCGCGAACGCGTCGAAATCTACATGGACCATGCCGAAAAGGCCAAGGCCCAGATCCAGCGCTGCGCCACGGTGCACAACCGGCTGGTGGTGCTCGACCTGCGCAGCGAAGAAACCATCTGGGCCACCAACCGCTTCATGGTCTACGCGCTGTTCCCGCAGGTGAAGATCTCCATCCACGCCATGTGGGGTGTGCAGAAGAAAAACACCGTCTTCGCCACCGGCAAGTCCATCCTCGACCGCAGCAGCAAGACCAATGTGGGCGAGCTGATGCTGCAATACGGCGGCGGCGGTCACCATGCGGCCGGCACCTGCCAGATCGAAAACGACCAAGCCAACACGGTGCTGCGGGAATTGATCGCCAAGATCAACATGGACGGCTGAGCCGCCCACTCTGGTCCCTGCAAGAACGTGTTCAAAGGGCGCCTTGGGCGCCCTTCGCTTTTTGGGCGCGCCGCCGGGGTGCCCCAGGATGCGGCAAGTACGCATCGTTATCAAGAATCACTCGCATTGCGTACTAGAATGCGAATCGCTTTCATCTTCCGCAACAACGGTGGTCCGCCCAGGCGCAGGCCAGCCATGTCTTTGACGAGGGGTTCTTCATGAAATCTGTTTTGCTCGGCGCTGCCGTCCTGGCCGCCCTTACCAGCCTTTGCGCCAATGCCCAGACCACGGCACCGGCCACACCAATTGCTGCAGCCCAAGGCGCTGCCGCGACCGCCCCGCAGGTAGCCGCACACTACGCCAATCTGGTCTACGCGAGTTATGAAGACACGCTCAACAGCGCCAAAGCCATGCAGGCCACGATCGACGCCTTCATCGCCAGCCCCAGCGCCGACAGCCTGGCCAAGGCACGCAAGGCCTGGATCGATGCGCGCGAGTTCTATGGCCAGACCGAAGCCTTCCGTTTCTACGCCGGCCCCATCGACGACAAGAACGGCCCCGAAGGCCGCATCAACGCCTGGCCGATGGACGAGGCCTATGTGGACAGCGTGAAGGGCAAGCCCAACGCCGGCATCGTCAACAACCCCAAGATCAAGATCACCAAGAAGGGCCTCGCCGCGCTGAACGAGCGCAACGGCGAAGAAAACATCGCCACCGGCTGGCACGCCATCGAGTTCCTGCTGTGGGGCCAGGACCTGAGCGAAACCGGCCCGGGCGACCGCTCCTTCGAAGACTTCGTCGATGGCAAGGCACCCAACGCCAACCGCCGCCGCGAATACCTGAAGGTGGTCACCGAGTTGCTGGTGGACGACCTCGGCACACTGGTCAAGGCCTGGGCACCCGGCGCCAAGAACTACCGCGCGCGCTTCGAGAAATCGGGCACCGACGCATTGCGCCGCATGCTGGTGGGCGTGGGCTCGCTGTCGCGCGGCGAACTGGCCGGCGAACGCATCGAAGTCGCCCTCGCCTCGCAAAACCAGGAAGACGAACACTCCTGCTTCTCCGACAACACCCACCGCGACATCGTGAACAATGCCAAGGGCATCGAAAACGTCTGGCTCGGCAGTTACAAACGCGCCGACGGCACGACGCTCGCCGGGCCGTCGCTGCGCGACCTCGTTGCCGTCAAGGACGCCGCCACAGCCGAGCGCACCACCACCCACATCGCCGCCAGCGTAAAGGCTGCCGAAACCATCCAGCCGCCGTTCGACCGCGAGATCGTCGGTGCCCCCGACGCCCCCGGCCGCAAGCGCGTGCAGGCCGTGGCCGATGCGCTCAAACTGCAAAGCAAGGACTTCGTGGCCGCGGCCAAGGCCGTGGGCATCACCAAGCTGACGCTGGTCGACCCGGCCAAGGAATAAACGGGGCGGGAGTCCCCGGCAGGTTCATGCGAAAGTTCATTGATCGGGTACGCCCGCGCCTTTTGATTCTGGCCCTGGCCGGCACCGCCAGCTGCGGCTGGCTGGCCTGGGCCGGGAACGCAACGGTCGATGCCAGCGAAGAAAAAGCCGGCGGCGACACCACGGTGTACGAGGTGGGCCGCAACGCCTTTTCCTTCCCGGCGGCCAACCTCGACGAGGCCGGCCGCACCACGTTTGCCATCGGCAATTCCTTCTTTCGCCGCAATTGGGTGGAGGCGCCCTCCTCCACCACCGCGCGCGACGGCCTGGGCCCGCATTTCCTCGCGCGCTCATGCGGCGGCTGCCATGTGCAGGACGGCCGCGGCGCACCGCCCGGCACGCTGAAGAACGGGCTGTCCAGCGAGCAGCCGATCGCGCTGCTGTTCCGCCTGTCGGTGATGGGCGCCGACGGCAAGCCCCGGCCCGAGCCCACCTACGGCCAGCAGTTCACCGTGGCCGCGGCACAAGATGTGAAGCCCGAGGGCAAGCTGCGCATCCAGTACACCGAAATGCCTGGCAGGTTTGCCGACGGCACACGCTACAGCCTGCGCAAGCCGACCTATACCTTCACCAGCCTGGGCTACGGCCCGATGGCGCCGAAGACCATGGTCAGCCCGCGCATCGCGCCGCAGATGATCGGCATGGGCCTGCTCGAAGCCATCGAAGAACCAGACATCCTGCGCAACGCCAGGGAACAGGCCGCGCGTGGCGACGGCATCCACGGCATGCCGAACCGGGTGTTCGACGTATATGCCCAACGCGAGGTGATCGGCCGCTTCGGCTGGAAGGCCAACGCCGGCAGCGTGGCACACCAGACAGCCGCTGCCTTCAATGGCGACATCGGCATCACTTCCGAGCATTTCCCCGCCGAAGAGTGCATGCCCAAACAGACCGACTGCGCCGCGGCGCCGCGTGGCACCAGCGCGCTGCTGGCCACGTCCGCACCCATGGCATCGGCAACCACGACACCCAAGAGCACACCGGTCGAGATCGACAACGCCACGCTGGAAAAAGTCATCGCCTACACCGCCACACTGGCCGTGCCGGCACGGCGCAATTTCAACGACCTCGACGTGCGCCGCGGCCAGGCCCTGTTTGCCCAGGCCCAGTGTGCCGTGTGCCATCAGGCTTCGTACACCACCGGCGAGTCACGCTTCCCCGCGCTGAGCCGCCAAAAGATCCACCCCTACACCGACATGCTGCTGCACGACATGGGCCCGGGCCTGGCCGACGGCCGGCCCGACGAGCAGGCCAACGGCAAGCAGTGGCGCACACCGCCGCTATGGGGTATCGGCCTCGTGCCCGACGTGAACGACCACAGCTTCCTGCTGCATGACGGGCGCGCGCGCAACACGCTCGAGGCCATCCTGTGGCACGGCGGCGAGGCCGAGGCTTCACGTCAACAGGTGTTGAAGATGAAGCGTGACGAGCGCGATGCGCTGGTGAAATTCGTCAACTCGCTCTGAACCAGACCACCACAAGACCAGCGGCTCCACGATGTCCCACCCAACGATCTCCCGCAGGCACTGGCTGGCCATGGTCGCCTGTGCCGCGGCCCTGGCGGGCACACCCGGCTGGGCGCAAAGCCGCCGTCAACGCAAACAACGGGCGGCCTGGCCCTACGTGTACCCGTCCGACTTCGTGCGCAATGCATTGCAGTTGCACTTCGTGCCGGCCGCACAAGCCTTCGCCAACACCAGCGCCGCCCTGCGCGACCAACTGGCGCAAGGCTGCGCCGCGTCACCGACGGCCTCACCGGCCACTTCACCAGCCGCATTACCAGCCGCACGGGAACGCTGGCTTGCCGCGCTGCTCGACTGGGAACGCCTGGCCGCCGTGGCCGTGGGGCCGCTGATCGAACGGCGCTCGGCCCGCACCGTGGACTTCTGGCCCACCCGCCCGGCCATGGTGAATGCGGCCGTTGCCGCCGCGCCAGCCGACCTGGTGGCACTGGAACGCATCGGCGCTCCGGCCAAGGGCTTGCCCGCCATCGAATACCTGCTGTGGCAGGCGCAGCCCGACGCCGTGCAGTGCAGTTACGCGGCCCTGCTGGCCCAGGAATGCGCGGCCGAGGCGCAGACGATCCTCGCCGCGTTCCAGGCCCTGACCCAGCGCGAATGGACCACGGACACCGCGTTGCCGGTGCTGCAGGACTGGATTGGCCAGGCCGTGGGCGGCCTCGAACAACTGCGTTGGAAAAAGATCGGCAAACCCGCACGCGGCGGCCGCAAGACCGACTGGCCCCGCTTCGCCAGCGGCGCCACCCGCGCCAGTTGGCAGGCCACCTGGGACGGACTGGAAAACTTCCTGCGCGGGCCGGAAACCGACGAAACCTATAGCGGGGTGACCGGCCTGCTGCGCGGCCGCGGCGACCTGGCGATCGCCGACGCGCTGGACGCTGCCGCAGAGCGTGCACATGCCAGCGTCCTTGCGGCCGACCCGGCCAAACCCGCCACCATCGCCACGGCGCAAAAGGCCGTTGCGCAGACCAAGTCCGTGCTTGAAGACAAAGCCGCTGCCGCGATGCAGATCATGGTGGGCTTCTCGGACGCCGATGGTGATTGACATGCTCGATCAGCAGCGCCGCACCTGGCTGCTCGGCTCGGCCGTCGCACTGCTGGCCAGCCAACTGCCGGCCCATGCCGCCGTCAGCACACACACCGCCTTGCTGACCGCCTGGGTCGCCGGCGACCAGGCCATGGCCGGACTGTGGCAACCCGGCCCCCCCCCCGGCAACGCCCCGCGCGGCGTGCCCCTGCCCAACCGCGCCCATGAAGTGCTGGCCCTGCCCGGCGCCGCTGGCCGCGCGGGGCAGGCCCTGGCGGTGGCGCGCCGGCCCGGCGAATTCCTGCTGCGCTTCGACGCCAGGCGCGCCCAGGCGCTGCAATGGCACGAGATGGAGCTAGACCGCTTCCTTTGCGGCCACGCCGCGTTTTCCGCCGACGGCCAAACCCTCTACACCCCGGAGTTCGATGCCGAAAGCGGTGCCGGCCTCATCGTCGAACGCGACCCGATCAGCCTGCGCAAACGCCGCGAATACGGCAGCGGTGGCATCGGCCCGCACGCCATGATGGTCGAACCCGAAGGTACCCTGCTGGTGGCCAACGGCGGCCTGCTGATCCTGCCCGAGACCGGTCGGCGCAAGCTCAACCGAGAACACATGGCCTCGAACCTCACGCGGCTCGATGCCAAAACCGGCCGCGTGCTCGACACCTGGCGCGTCGACGACCCCTTCCTCAGCCTGCGCCACATTGCCCGCGCCCCGGACGGCAGCATCGCCGTTGCCTCCCAGGCCGAACACAGCGACGACGCGGCACGCCGCGCGGCACCGCTGGTTTCGCTGCTCGACGACCAGGGTCTGCATCCCGTCACGCTGCCGCCGGGCCTGCTGCTCGAAGGTTATGCCGGCGACATCGCCCACCTGAGCGGCCGCGGTTTCGTGGCCAGCGCCACCCGCGCGGGCGTACTGGCTTGGTGGTCGGAAGACGGCCGATGGCTGGGCCAGCAAAGCCTGGCCAAGGCCAGCGCCATCGCCGTGCGCGGGCCGCAGTGGCTGGCCAGCGGCGACGCCGGTAGCGTGTACGGCGTCATCGGTGGCACACCACTGCAAAGCCGCGCCTCCGGCCTGCGCTGGGACAACCACGGCGAACTGCTGGCGACCTGAGCGCAACCGGCGCAACTGACGCAACTGGGCCCTGGCCGGACCCGTTGCAAACAGACAACAAAACCCGCCGCAATCGACGGTCATTCGGATTTTGACGGGCGTCAAAGGCGCAAAGCTCAACAAGAACGATTCGCATTAATTTACAATTCTTGCCGACCCGTTCACAAAAGCCAGCCGCATCCGACCGTTCCTCACAAACGTATCCGGAGTTAGCCAGCCACCTCACAAACCTTAAGGCTGACAACCATGTCACGACGCAAGAATTTCAAGAAGAGCACGCCTCTCGACCAGGCAACTCAAACTCCGGAGGCAACCAAGTCGATCGCTCCTTATGCCATGCTGCCCCTCGGCGCCATGATGCTGGCTGGTTCGATGAGCACGATGGCGCAGACCGCGCCGGCCGAAGGCAAATCGCTGGCACCGGTGACTGTGAGGGAAAAGGCGGAAGAAGCTGAAGGCAAGGATTCAGTGCGCGCCACTACCACCACCATCGGCAAGGGCAAGCAGCAGTTGCGTGACATTCCGCAGTCGGTGACCGTGGTGACCGAGAAGCTGATCGACGATCGCAACCTGGACACGATGAAGGATGTACTGCGCAACACCGCCGGCGTGACCTTCATGGCCGCCGAAGGTGGCGAGGAAGACATCCGCCTGCGAGGCTTCTCCCTGGCTGCCACTGGCGACATCTTCCTCGACGGCATGCGCGACCCGGCTTTCTACGACCGCGATACCTTCAACAACGATCGCATCGAACTGCTGCGCGGTTCGGCATCGATGCTGTTCGGCCGCGGCTCCACCGGTGGCGCGGTCAACCAGGTTAGCAAGGTTCCGCGTCTGATCACGGAACACGAAGTCACCACCACAATCGGCAGCCATGCCTATCGCCGTGTGGTTGGAGACTTCAACATCAAGACCGGTGAAGAAGCCGCGCTGCGCATCAACGCCATGACCACCAAGGCCGACAATAACGGCTCGGGCAGCAGCATCGACAAGCGCGGCATTGCAGGTTCGTATCGCTTCGGCATTGGCACGCAGGACGAGTTTACGGCTAGCCTCTATTACCTAGACAACAACAACGGCATGAACTACGGCATTCCATGGATCATGCCCACCGCCAACAGCACCCAGGCAGCCAACACCCTGATCAGTAGCCTCGACCCGAGCGCCTATTTCGGCATGGCCAGCGACTACAACAACAGCGGAGCCAAGGTCGCCACCCTCGCCCACACACACCGATTCAGCCAGGATTCCGAACTCAAGACGCAAGTGCGCGTGGGCAAGTTCAACCGTGACCAGCGCGCCGGCACCGTCCGCTTCGCTACAGCCTCGCTGCAACCGAACGGCCAGGCCGTCACGCTAGCCAATTTCAGCTCGGCCACCGTCTTCACCCGCGGCACGCAATTAAAGATCCAGGACATGGACACAGTGCATTTGCAGTCCGACTTCAGCCACAAGTTCGAAGGCCTGGGCGTCAAACACGACGTCCAGACCGGCATCGACTTTGCACAGGAAAAGAAGACGGTCTACGGTGCACGCACTGCGGCACAGGGCGGCGTCAACCTGACCAAGCCCACCACTCTGGCAGGCACGCCAGACGATGGCGCCTGGATCGACGAGGGCCAGCGCGTTCTACGTGAGACCAGCCAGTTCGATTCGAAAGCCTTTGGCATCTACGGTCAGGACCTGGTCCAAGTCGCGCCGTACTGGAAGGTGTTAGGTGGCTTGCGCTACGACAAGATGCGCGGCAACTATGACAGCTTCGGCATCCCGGCCAACGCCACGGGACCGGTGACGACGACATCGTATAGCCAGAACATTTCCGAAATCAGCAAACGTTTCGGTATTCTCTTCCAACCAAACGATCTGCATTCGTTCCATTTTTCGTACGGCACCTCGTTCAACACATCGGGCGACACCTATTCCTACAACGCGCAAAGCGCCAAAACGGATCCCGAATCCAGCGAAAATCTGGAACTCGGCGCCAAACTGGACTCGGCCGACAAGCGTTTTACCACGCGCCTAGCGATCTTCCGTTCGACCAAGAAAAACGAACGCAACACCGACCCGGACACCGCGGCCGAGCGTCTGTTGCTGAGCGGCAAACGCCACTCGGCCGGCTTCGAGTTCGACATCAGCGGACGCATCACGCCGCAGTGGGAAGTCTACAGTTCCTACATGTGGATGCCAATTGCAAAGGTCGACAAGGCAGCCTCTACCGCGACCACTGTGGGCAATCGCGTCGGCGACCGTCCCGGCCTGAGCCCACGGCACAGCGGTACGGTGTGGACCACCTACCAGATCACCCCGCAATGGCGTATCGGTGGCGGCCTGAACTTCCGTGGCCGGCAGTCGCCTGCAGACACCACCGCGCCTTCGTGGGAAGCCCCGAGCTTCGTCACCGGCGACTTGATGGCCGAATACACGATCAACGAACGCTTTATCGTCAAGACCAACGTGTCAAACGTCACAAACAAGCTCTACGCCGATGCCTTGTATCGCGGCCATTACGTTCCTGGCGCGGGACGCTTGGTGCAAGTGGCGTTGACTGCTAAATTCTGATCAGCTAACCACTCTGAGCTCATCTTGAGCCGGTCCCCAGGGGCCGGCTTTTTTTTGTTATTCCAAGAACATAATGTAATTCCCACACCATGCTGCTGCATTTACCCCAGATCCTGACCGCCGCGGAGCGCCAACAGGTCCGTGAACTGCTTGTCGCTGCCGAATGGAGCGATGGGCGAGCGAGTGCAGGCGAACAGGCCAGCAAGGTCAAGAACAACGAGCAACTGAACGCATCGAGCGAAACGGCACGCGCGCTGCAAACTCTGGTGCTGCGCGCGCTCGACCGGCAGCCGCTACTGTTTTCAGCGGCGCTGCCGAAGAAGGTCTTCACTCCCAGCTTCAACCGCTACGGAGGATCGAGCAATTTCTACGGCCCACACGTAGACGGCGCCATTCGTTACCAGTCCAGCTCGGAACAGCGCGTGCGCACCGACCTGTCCTGCACGCTGTTCCTGTCCGACCCGTCGGAATATGACGGCGGCGAGTTGGTTTTCCAGGATAGTCTCGCGCCGCAAAGTGTGAAACTGCCGGCGGGTGACATGGTGCTGTACCCCGGCACCACAGTGCACCAGGTCACGCCAGTCACACGTGGTTGGCGGCTCGCATGCTTCTTCTGGATCGAAAGCATGGTGCGGGACAACGAACGGCGCCGCATCCTGTTCGACATGGACATGCACTTGATGCACCTACGCAGCACCGTAGGCGAAACTGACCCAGCCGTGGTAGGCCTCACCGGCACCTATCACAACCTGCTGCGTCAATGGGCCGACACATGAGCAGCCCCATGATGGGCCAGATTCCGGCGGGCGTGGTCAATCTGTCCGACCATGAAGCACATGCGCGCCAGGTGCTCGACGACAACGCCTGGGCCTATTTCGCGGGTGGCGCGGGCGACGAGATCAGCCAACGCGCCAACCGGCAGGCCTGGGATGCCATCGAACTCCAGCCGCGCGTGCTGCGGCCGCTGGCCGGCGGCCATACGCGCCTCCAACTGCTGGGCCGAACCCTGGCCCACCCCATCCTGCTGGCCCCAGTGGCGTTTCAGCGCATGGCCCACCCGGACGGCGAACTGGCCACGGCGCTGGCTGCGGCGGCGCTGGGCGCGGGTCTGGTGTTGAGCACGCAGTCCAGCGTGCCGATGGAAGCCGTGGCGCAGGCCATGCTGGGTGATACGGGGCACGGGCCGCTCTGGTTTCAGCTGTATTTGCAGCACGACCGCGGCTTCACCCGGGAACTGGTGCAGCGCGCGGAACAGGCGGGTTATGAAGCGCTGGTGCTCACGGTTGACGCCCCTGCACACGGCGCGCGCGACCGGGAGCGGCGCGCAAATTTCCGGTTGCCGGTCGGTATTTCGGCCGTTCATCTCGCGAAGATGAACGGTCCGGCCCACGCGCCGCTGCAATCGGGCCAGAGCGCCCTCTTCGACCAGTTGCTGGCAACCGCCCCCACCTGGGCCGACATCGCCTGGCTCCAGGCCCAGACCCGCCTGCCGATCCTGCTCAAAGGCGTTCTGCACCCCGAAGATGCGCGTGAGGCGGTCCGCATGGGCGCGGCCGGGGTGATCGTGTCGAACCACGGCGGGCGCACGCTCGATACCGCAGCGCCTACGGCCAAGGTCTTACCGCGCATTGCCGAAGCCGTGGCCGGCGCCGTGCCGGTCCTGGTAGACGGCGGCATCCGCCGCGGCACCGACGTGCTCAAGGCGGTGGCGCTCGGCGCCTCGGCGGTGCTGGTGGGCCGGCCGGTGGTGTTTGCGCTGGCCAACGCCGGCGCGGTGGGCGTGGCGCACGTGCTGCGGCTGCTGCGCGACGAACTGGAGATCGCCATGGCGTTGTGCGGCTGCGCCACGCTGGCGGACATCACGCCCGGGCTGCTTTTCAGGGACGCGGGCGCCAATATCCGAGTCTGAATGGGCTAAAAATGGCCTTTTGCATGCCCTGGTCTTCATAGAAATTGCAAATGCGATGGATTCGTATTTATAATCGACCAACTTCAACAGCCAGCTAATCGCTTGCCGCCATGATCGTCTGCGTATGCCACCGAGTTTCCGACCGCGAGATCGCGCGCCATGTGCGTGCGGGACTGAGCTTCGACGACATCCAGTTCGAGCTCGGCGTGGCCACCCAGTGCGGCCGGTGCGAAAGCTGCGCGCGTGACGTGGTTGCCCAGTGCAGCGCTTCAGCGCCGGTGGCCGCGCTGCATTGCGATTTCGAGCCGACGCAGGCCAGCCGGGGCTTCGACAGCCCGGCGCCGGCAGCACACACCCATGTGTCGGTGGTCCAGCTCGCCAGCGCCATCACGGAAAGCAGGGCATGGAACTCCTCTCATCACTCGGCGGCAGCCTGATTCTGGTCATCGGTTCGGCCTGGTGGATCTTCCACAAATAGGCGTGCTCTGCTGACTGTGCCCGCCGCCGGTCGGGCCCACCCTCTTTCATCTTTTCTTCTGCGCCGTACTCCCGTAGGCTTCCGGTCAAGATCTCCCCTGCTCCCACCATGTCCACCACCGTGCCTCGCGCCTCAGCCTTTTCCCTGCCCCGCATCAGCCGCAACGCGGCGATCGTCGCCGGTGTGCTCGGCTTCCATGTCCTGGCGCTGTGGGCCCTGCAAAGCGGCCTGCTGCGCCGCGCGGTGGAGGTGATCGTGCCGATCGAGGTGCTCTCCGAATTCATCGAGCCGCCAGCGCCCAAGGTCGCGCCCCCGCCACCGGTACCGCCTACCCCAACGAAGCAGCCGGTGGTCAAGACCAAGGTGCCGACACTGCCGCCCGCACCCAAGCCGCTGGCCATTGCCGATCCGACCCCCTCGCCGAATGCGCCGACGGGCGCGACCGAGCCACAGCCGCCGGCGCCCCCCGTGGCGGCACCTGTCGCCGTCGCGCCGCCCGCACCCCCTTCACCTCCCGCGCCACCGAAGGTCGAGCTGCCTTCCAGTGACGCTGACTATCTGCGCAACCCGAGCCCGCCCTACCCCCCCATCAGCAAACGGCTGGGCGAGCAGGGCAAGGTCGTCGTGCGGGTTCTGATCGGCGTCGACGGCGCCGCGCAGAAGGCGGAAATCTACAAGTCCAGCGGGTTCGACCGCCTCGACCAGACTGCGCTGAAAACCGTGACTGGCTGGCGCTATGTTCCGGGCAAGCGCAATGGCGTGGCCGAGGCCATGTGGTTCAACGTGCCGATCAACTTTGTTCTTGAGTGATTTTTCTTTTTTGGAGTATTGAATGGAATCGCAATTCGGCATCGCCAACGTCTGGACCCAGGGTGACATCGTCACCAAGGGCGTGGCGGTCATCCTTCTCGTCATGTCGCTGGCCTCATGGATGGTCATCATCATCAAGGCGCTGGACGTCATCAAGTACAAGCAGTACGCACGCGCCGCGGCCGACTTCTGGCACAGCGAAGACTTCGCCACCGGCCTGAACAAACTCGGCAAGGACGCCACCAACCCCTTCCTGCAGCTGGCCACCGAAGGCCGCGAAGCCACGGCCCACCACCGCAACACCAAGGCCCACCTGCACGACAGCCTGGACATCAGCGACTGGATCACCCGTTCGCTGCGCAACAGCATCGACGCCTCCACCGCCCGCATGCAAGCCGGCCTGGCAGTGCTGGCCTCGGTGGGCTCGACGGCGCCGTTCATCGGCCTGTTCGGCACGGTCTGGGGCATCTACCATGCGCTGCTGGCCATCGGTCTGTCGGGCCAGTCCACCATCGACAAGGTGGCCGGCCCGATCGGCGAGGCACTGATCATGACCGCGCTTGGCTTGGCCGTGGCGATTCCGGCGGTGCTGGGCTACAACGCGCTGGTGCGCGGCAACAAGTCCATCCTGATGCAGCTCAACAGCTTCGCTCATGACCTGCACGCCTTCTTCGTCACCGGCGCGCGTGTCGTCACCGGCAACACGGCCAACGTCGTGCCGATGAAGAAAGGGAGCTGAGCATGGCTTTCGGAACGCAGGACGAACCCGATGAGGTGATGAACGAGATCAACATGACGCCGCTGGTCGACGTGATGCTGGTCTTGCTGATCATCTTCATCATCACCATTCCGGTGATGAAACACTCGGTCAACATCGATTTGCCGCGCGCCACCAACCAGCCGCAGGACGCCAAGCCCGAGACCATCCGCCTGAGCGTGGACGCCAAGGGCGATTACTACTGGAACGAAAACCGCGTGGCCGATGAAAACCTGGTGCCGATGCTCAAGGCCGAGGCCGCCAAGGAGCCGCAGCCCGAGCTGCACATCCGCGGCGACAAGGACGTGCGCTACGAACGCGTGGCGCAGGCCATGTCGGCCGCGCAGCAGGCCGGCGTGCGCAAGATCGGCTTCATTACCGAGCCCAAGGCCAACTGAGGCCGTGGTGGCGGGCGGCAACCACGGCGTTGTACCTGCCACTTTAAATATTTTTCAGATTTGGCTTGCGTTTTTGTTGAGAATAATTATCATTAACAAATCGCGAATTTAATCCAGGAGTTCACCATGTACGCCAACCTTGCCTCTCGCCCCTCGTTCAATCCCGCCTCCGGCGAGAACGCCAACAGCGCGCTGCAAGGCATGCGCGAAACGGCCGCCGCTGGCGCCCAGATTCTTTCGGTGCAAAGCCGCGATCTGCTCAAGGGCCAGAAGGCCGTGGAGATCCAGCACAACGGCGCGGTGTACCGCCTGCAGAGCACCAAGCTCGGCAAGCTGATCCTGACCAAGTAAGTTTCATCGTGAGGCGACTCCGAGATTTTTCAGAAATCTCCAAGGGTCGTTTTTTGCTAGCCAACGGGCTTAAACCCGACCAGCCATGCTTTTTTCCCGCGTGCCATTGAAAACGCCGACCTGTTGGTCGGCGTTTTGCGTTCCGAGGGCCGTGGATGCCTACAGGCCGATGGCGGCGATACCAGCCTTGCCGATCTGCACGTCTTCGGTCGACTTCACGCCGCTTACGCCGACCGCGCCGATGCATTCACCGTCTTTCATGATCGGCACGCCGCCTTCGAGCAGGCCCTTGACTTCCGGCGCCGTCAGGAACGCGGTGCGGCCGCCGTTGATGATGTCTTCGTAGACCTTGGTTTCCTTGCGGCTCAGCGCGGCGGTGTGGGCCTTGGCTGGCGCGATATGGGCCGACATCGCCGGCGCGCCGTCCAGCCGCTGCAGCCACAGCAGGTGGCCGCCGTCGTCGACGATAGCGATGGTCACCGCCCAGTTGTTTTTCAGCGCTTCAGCCTCGGCGCCCGCCGCGATGGCCTTGACGTCGGCAATTTGAAGAACGGACTTCGTTTTCATGGTGTTTTCCCGTAGATTGAACAACGCCAAGAGCATAACGGCGGAATCGTGGCGCAGCTGCGTCGATTACGCCGTTCTCCGCAAAACTGCCGCAACCGTGGCAATGCCAAAAGCCAGACCGGTACCCTTACAAAAAATAGGAGCCCGGCGTGACAAATTTCGGCCTTTGACTTGAAGCCACCTACAATTTCCCCATCTGCATATGCAGGCATTGAAGGAGATTGATCCATGAACGAACAAGTACGCACTGTCGATACATCCACCGGCTACGGCTGGGGCGTATCGCAGGAGCAGCGCAACAAAGTCATGCGCAACACCTATTGGCTGTTGGCGCTGAGCCTGATCCCGACCGTCCTGGGCGCCTGGCTCGGCGTGGCCACCGGCATCACCCGCTCGCTTGGCGGCGGGCTGGGCCTGATCGTGTTCATGGGTGGCGCGTTCGGCTTCATGTTCGCCATTGAAAAGACCAAGAATTCCGCCACCGGCGTACCGGTGCTGCTGGGCTTCACCTTCTTCATGGGCCTGATGCTGTCGCGGCTGATTTCCATGGTGCTGGGCTTCAAGAACGGCCCCGACCTGATCATGACTGCCTTCGGCGGCACGGCGGGCGTGTTCTTCGTGATGGCCAGCGTGGCCAGCGTGATCAAGCGCGACCTGTCGGGCATGGGCAAGTTCCTCTTCGTCGGTGTGCTGGTGCTGCTGGTCGGCAGCGTGATCAACATCTTCGTCGGCTCCACGGCCGGCATGATGGCCCTGTCGGTGGCCGCGATCGGCATCTTCAGCGCCTTCATGCTGTATGACCTGAAGCGCATCATGGATGGTGGCGAAACCAACTACATCAGCGCCACCCTGGCCCTGTACCTGGACCTGTTCAACATCTTCCAGAGCCTGTTGTCCCTGCTGGGCATCATGGGCGGCGAGCGCGACTGATCCGGCCCCGCGCCAATCCCTGAAAAGGCCCCGCGGGGCCTTTTTCCTTTTCTGCGCCATGGATAAGGCTCAATACCCCACGCCATCGGCCGATAATGAAGTAATGGCCTACGCTCTTCACCCCCGGTATTTCCGTGTTCTGCTGACGGGCGCGGTGGTATTGCTGCTCGCCGGCTGCGAGATCCCGGGCATCTACCCAGACCCCAAGGCCGTGGCGCGCGAGGCTGACTCCAAGGCCACCGGCGGCGGCTGCCGGCACGCCATGCGCAGCCTGGAAGACTGCTACACCATGAATCCCAAGGCCTCCAGGGCCTCGATATTCGCCGGCTGGCGGGAAATGGACGCCTACATGCGCGAAAACAAGATCGAAGGCGTGGCGCCCTCCCCGGTCAAGGCCGAGGTGATCGAGGAATCACAATCGGTGGCCAGCACCAAGGACAAGAACGCCACCGTGCACAAATGAAAAGGGGCCAATGAGGCCCCTTTCGATTTTCGGCATCGCTCAGCCGCTCAGTCGTTCAGTTCGAACACCGCCATGCTCTCCACATGCGCCGTGTGCGGGAACATGTTCACCACCCCACCCGATACACAGCGGTAACCGCCCAGCGTCACCAGCAGGCCCGCGTCGCGCGCCAGCGTCGCCGGGTTGCAGCTCACGTAGACGATGCGCCGCGGCGGCGTCCAGCCCGCGCGCAGTTCGGGTTGCTGGTTCAGGTCGGCCAGGGCCTTGGCCAGCGCAAACGCGCCTTCGCGCGGTGGGTCGACCAGCCACTTCTCGGCCGAGCCATCGGCCACCAGTTGCGCGGGCGTCATCTCGAACAGGTTGCGCGCCACGAATTGTGTGGGCGCCAGCGCCCGTCCAGCCGGGCGCGCGGCCTGGTTCTGTTCGTAGTTTTCGCGTGACCGCGCCACCAGGGTCTCGCTGCCCTCGATGCCGAGCACTTCGCGCGCCTGCGTGGCAACCGGCAGCGTGAAGTTGCCCAGGCCGCAGAACCAGTCGATCACCCGCTCATGGCGCTGGGCGTCGAGCAGGCGCAAGGCCTTGGACACCAGCACGCGGTTGATGTGCGGGTTCACCTGGGTGAAGTCGGTAGGCTTGAACGGCATGTGAATGCCGAAATCGGGCAGCGCATAAGAAAGCTGCGGTCCATCGGCATCGAGCAATTTCACCGTCTCCGGCCCCTTGGACTGCAGCCACCACTGCACGCCGTGCTGGACCGCGAAGGCGCGCAAACGGCCGAGGTCGGCCTGGCTCAGCGGCTCCATGTGGCGCAGCACCATGGCCGTCACCTCGTCGCCACAGGCCAGCTCGATCTGCGGCAGGGTGTCGATGGCGTCCATGCCGCCGATCAGCTCCCGCAACGGCATCAGCATGGCGTTCACATGCGGCGGCAGCACATGGCATTCGCGCATGTCGGCCACATAACGGCTCTTGCGCTCGTGGAAACCCACCAGCACGGTGTTTTTCTTGAGCACGTGGCGCACCGACAGCCGGGCGCGATAGCGGTAGCCCCAGGCCGGCCCCTCGATCGGCCGCGCAACGGTTTCGGCCTTGACCTTGCCCAGGTGCCAGAGGTTGTCTTCCAGCACGCGCTGCTTGACCGCCACCTGGGCCGCGGGATGCAGGTGCTGCATCTTGCAGCCGCCACAGGCGCCGGCATGCAGGCCAAAATGCGGACATTGCGGCCGCACACGCTGGGACGATTCGCGGTGGATAACCGTGACCGTGCCCATTTCCCAGCTGTTTTTCTTGCGGTGGATGTTGGCACTGACCTGCTCGAAAGGCAGCGCGCCTTCGACGAACACCACCTTGCCATCTTCCTTGTGGGCAATGCCCTGGGCCTCGATGTCGAGGGACTCGATTTCAAGCCAGCCTGGCGGCAGCGTTGTTATTTTTTCTGTGGGGTCGGTCATGCAGTCTGTACTTCAAAAATTCAGGAGGCTTCCACCACCGCGGCAATACGTTCGGCGCAGGCCTGCGCCTGCGCGGCGTCGCGGGCCTCCACCATCACCCGTACCAGGGGTTCGGTGCCACTGGCACGGATCAACACGCGGCCGTTGCGGCCGAGTTCGGCTTCGACGGCCTGCGTCACGCGTGCCAGCTCGCCATTGGACTTCCATTCCTGGCCGGGCCGCAGCCGCACGTTGACCAGCGTCTGCGGGAACAGCGTGACTTCGGCCAGCAACTGCGCCAGCGTATGCCCGTTGCGGATGCAGGCCTGCAGCACCTGCAGCGCGCTGACCAAGCCGTCGCCGGTGGTGTGCTTGTCCAGCGCCAGCAAATGGCCGGAGCCTTCTCCGCCGAGCAGCCAGCCACGTTTTTCGAGTTCCTCGAGCACGTAGCGGTCGCCCACCTTGGCACGCACCAGCTCCACGCCCAGGGACTTGAGCGCGAGTTCGACCGCCATGTTGGTCATGAGTGTGCCGACCACGCCCGGAACGGCATCGCCAGCACGCACGCTGCGCTGGTTGCCGCCGCGCGAAAGCCGTTCGATCACCATCAGGTAGAGGATCTCGTCGCCATTGAACAGCCGGCCCTCGGCGTCGACCACCTGCAGCCGGTCGGCATCGCCGTCCAGCGCAATGCCGTAGTCGGCCTTGTGCGCCTTGACGGCCTCGATCAAGGCTTGCGGATGGGTCGCACCGACCTTGTGGTTGATGTTCAGCCCGTCCGGGTTGCAGCCGATGGCGATCACCTCCGCGCCGAGTTCGTGGAACACCAGGGGCGCGATGTGGTACGCCGCGCCATGCGCGCCATCAATCACGAGCTTCAGCCCCTTCAGGGTCAGATCGCTCGGAAAAGTGCTCTTGCAGAATTCGATGTACCGGCCGGCCGCGTCGTCCAGGCGACGGGTTTTGCCCAGCGAGGCCGAATCGGCCCAGACCGGCGGCGTTTCGAGCGCGGCTTCGACGGCTTGCTCCCAGGCGTCCGGCAGCTTGGTGCCCTGGGCGCTGAAGAACTTGATGCCGTTATCGGCAAACGGGTTGTGGCTGGCGCTGATGACCACGCCCAGGCTGGCCCGCTGCGCGCGCGTGAGGTAGGCGACACCGGGCGTGGGCAGCGGCCCGAGCAGCACCACGTCGACACCGGCAGAGTTGAAGCCAGACTCCAGCGCGCTCTCCAGCATGTAGCCGGAAATTCGGGTGTCCTTGCCGATCAGCACCGTGGGGCGCGCTTCGGTTTCCTTCAGCACGCGACCCACGGCATGCGCCAGGCGCAGCACGAAATCGGGGGTGATCGGCGCTTGGCCCACGGTGCCGCGGATGCCATCGGTGCCGAAATATTGACGCGTCATGTTGGTTCCTTGTTTTCTTTTTGGGCTGGGTGGCGATTAAAACGCAATTCCGTGGCTGTTTCGGGCCGCTCAGCCGGCGCTGGCCGACGTCCATACTTTCAAGGCTTGAACCGTGAAAAAAACGTCATGAACGCGCACGACGCGCGCGCCGCGCTCCACCGCGAGCAAGGCCGCGGCCACGCTGGGCAGCATACGCTCGTGTACGCCAGCCAATGCGTCCCCAGGCGTCGCCATGGCGGCCAGCGACGATTTGCGCGACCAGGCCGCGAGCAAGGGGTAACCAAGCGCCAGCAATTCGGCCTGGCGCTCCAGCAAAGAGAAGTTCTGCGCCACGGTCTTGCCAAAGCCGGGGCCGGGGTCGAGCAAAATCCTGCTCTTGTCCACCCCCAGCGCCAGCAGGTCCTGCGCCGATTGCGCCAGGAACGAGTGCACCTGCGGCACCACGTCGCCGGTCATCGGTGCAACCTGCATGGTCTTTGGTTCGCCGTGCATGTGCATCAGGCAAACTCCGCATCGGGGGTGGCGGGCCACGACCTCGGTCGCGCTCAGACCACGGGCATGGGTATGGGCAGGGTCAATCCAGCGCATGGCCCAGATGTCGTTGACGATGTCCACGCCGAGGTCGAGCACGGCTTGCATCACCTCGGGTTTGTAGGTGTCGACGGAAATCGGCACACCCAGCCGCACCGCCTCGCGCACCACCGGAAGCACCCTGGCGAGCTCATCGGCGGCGGACAACGGCCGGGCGCCGGGCCGGGTCGATTCGCCGCCAATGTCCAGCAGGTCGGCCCCCTGGGCGATCAGGGTTTCGCAATGCTTCAGCGCGTCGGCCGTGGTGGCATGCAGGCCACCGTCGGAAAAGGAGTCCGGCGTGACGTTGACGATGCCCATCACTTTGGGCCGCGTCAGCTCAATCTGGAAGCGAGAGGTTTGCCAATGCATGGAAGACAAAAGCTGGCGAGGAGGATGGGTAAGGTACGGCGGTGGCTGAGACGCAAAAACGGGGCGCGAGGCCCCGTGGTGCTTTTTGGCCGCCGCTTCAGGCGGCGGTTGGCGCCGGCTCTGGCGTCACGGCCGGTGCACCGCCGCTGCCGCCGTTGTTGCTGCCGCCACCGCTGGGCGTGCGCGGCGTCCAGTCCTTCGGCGGACGCGGTTCTTTACCGGCCATGATGTCGTCCAACTGCTCGGTATCGATGGTTTCCCATTCGAGCAGGGCCTTGGCCATAGCATGCATCTTGTCGCTGTTTTCCTCGATCAGGTGACGCGCCAGGTTGTACTGCTCGTCGATGATGCGGCGGACTTCGGCGTCGACCTTCTGCATGGTCTGCTCGCTCATGTTGGTGGTCTTGGTCACCGAGCGGCCGAGGAACACTTCACCTTCGTTTTCGGCATAGACCATCGGGCCCAGTGCGTCGGTCATGCCGTAACGCATCACCATGTCGCGAGCGATCTGGGTGGCACGTTCAAAGTCGTTGCTGGCACCGGTGGTCATCTGGTGCATGAACACTTCTTCGGCGATGCGGCCACCGAACAACATGCTGATCTGGTTCAGCATGAATTCCTTGTCGTAGCTGTAGCGGTCTTGCGCCGGCAGGCTCATCGTCACGCCCAGGGCGCGGCCGCGCGGGATCACCGTGACCTTGTGCACCGGATCACACTTGGGCAACAGCTTGCCGATCAGCGCATGGCCGGACTCGTGGTAGGCCGTGTTGCGGCGCTCTTCCTCGGGCATGACCATGCTCTTGCGCTCGGGGCCCATGATGATCTTGTCCTTGGCGCGCTCGAAATCCTGCATTTCGACGACACGTGCGCTGCGGCGTGCGGCCATCAGCGCGGCTTCATTGCATAGGTTGGCCAAGTCGGCGCCCGACATGCCGGGCGTGCCGCGGGCGATGATGCCCGGGTTCACGTCCTGGCCGATCGGCACCTTGCGCATGTGCACGCCAAGGATCTGCTCGCGGCCGCGGATGTCGGGCAGCGTCACATACACCTGGCGGTCGAAACGGCCGGGGCGCAGCAAGGCAGCGTCAAGGATGTCCGGGCGGTTGGTGGCAGCGACCACGATCACGCCGAGATTGGTCTCGAAGCCGTCCATCTCGACCAGCATCTGGTTCAGCGTCTGTTCGCGTTCGTCGTTGCCGCCACCCAGGCCTGCGCCACGCTGGCGACCCACGGCGTCGATTTCATCGATGAAGATGATGCAGGGGGCGTTCTTCTTGGCGTTCTCGAACATGTCGCGCACACGGGCCGCGCCCACGCCGACGAACATTTCCACGAAGTCGGAACCGGAGATCGAGAAGAAAGGCACCTTGGCCTCGCCGGCGATCGACTTGGCCAGCAGCGTCTTGCCGGTACCCGGAGGGCCGACCAGCAGCAGGCCGCGCGGAATGCGGCCGCCGAGCTTCTGGAATTTTTGCGGGTCTTTCAGGAAGTCGACGACTTCCTTCACTTCTTCCTTGGCTTCGTCGCAGCCAGCAACATCGGCGAAGGTGACTTGGTTGTTGTTCTCGTCGAGCATGCGCGCCTTGCTCTTGCCGAAGCTGAATGCACCGCCCTTGCCGCCACCTTGCATCTGGCGCATGAAGTACACCCACACGCCGATCAGCAGCAGCATCGGGCCCCAGCTGACCAGCAGGGTCATCAGCAGCGAGCTTTCTTCGCGAGGCTTGACGTCGAACTTGACGTTGTTGGCGATCAGGTCGCCCACCAGGCCGCGGTCGAGGTAGGTGGCGGTGGTGCGCACCTTGCGGTCGTCGTTGGTGGTGGCGATGATGTCGGTGCCGCCCTGGCCTTCGGAGATGGTGGCAGCCTTGATCCGCTTGCCACGCACTTCTTCCAGAAAATCAGAATAGCCCATGTAACCGGAACTGACGCTGGCCCGGGTGTCGAACTGTTTGAACACCGTGAACAGCACCATGGCGATCACGAGCCAAACGGCAATTTTTGAGAACCACGGATTTTTCAAGCAAGACTCCGGTAATGGGGGGCAAATTCGCGCATGCGCCGAGGCACTTGCAGATACTTGTGTCCGATTTTAGGCCTTTCAAGCTGGCCCCCCCAGCTTTTTACCCCCTCCGGCCACAGGCGCAACAAGGGTTTACGCCGCTTTCAATCCAATTTCCGCACGCTTTTCGCGCAAATGCCCAGGCGTCAAGCCATTGGCTTGAGCCCCAGGCCCACCAGAAAGGTCTCGGACGATTTGTCCCGGGAAGCCTTGGGCTTGACCGGTTTGACGGTATGAAACGAGCGCTTGAACAGTTGCACCAGCTCGTTGTAGCCGCTGCCGTGGAACACCTTGACCACCAGCGCCCCCTCGCGCTTGAGGTGGTGCTGGCAAAAATCGACCGCCAGCTCGACCAACTCGGCCACGCGCGCCGTGTCCACCGAGGCCAGGCCGGAGAGATTCGGCGCCATGTCCGACACCACCACGTCGGCCAGGCGGCCATCCAGCGCCTGGGTCAACTGGGCCAGTACGGCGTCTTCGCGGAAGTCGCCCTGGAAGAACACCACGCCTTCCACCGGCTCCATGGGCAGCAGATCGATGGCGATGATGCTGCCGTTGAGCTCTCCCACCGCCGCGCCGCCGCCCGTCGCCGACTTCGGCGACAGCTTGCGCCGCACGTACTGGCTCCAGGCACCGGGCGTGGAGCCAAGGTCGACCACCACCTGGCCGGGCTTGATCAGGTGCAGGCTTTCGTCGATTTCCTTCAATTTGTAGGCGGCGCGGGCCCGGTAACCCTCTCTTTTGGCCAAAATGACATAAGGGTCATTCACGTGGTCGTTCAACCACGCTTTATTGACTTTCTTGCTTTGTGTTTTGACTTTCATATTGCCCTTGATAATACGGCCATGCCCCAAATTCAACTTACCCCCGCCCAGCGCAAGGTGTACCGCGCCGAAGCACACCATCTCAACCCGGTGGTCATGATCGGCGGCGACGGCCTGACCCCGGCCGTGCTCAAGGAAGCCAACCTCGCGCTGAATGCGCACGGCCTGATCAAGGTACGTGTGTTTTCAGACGACCGCGTGGCCCGCGAAGCCATGTTCCAGACCCTGGCCGACGACCTGGGCGCCGCGCCGATCCAGCACATCGGCAAGCTGCTGGTGCTGTGGCGGCCCAAGCCCGAAATCACCAAGGCCCGCGCCGACGACGAAGACCGCATGCCCGGCCCGCGCGACTACAAGGTGCTCAAGCACAGCACCCGCGGCGGCCAGCGTCCCGAAGTCAAGACGCTGCGCGTGCTCGGCAACCAGCGGCTCACAGCCGGCGGCAACGTCAAGCGCGCCAAGCCGAAGCCAAAGACAAGCCTGAAAAAACGCAGCCAAACCTGAGGCCGCGACAGATGTTCACGCGGCTTCGCGCGGCGTGAGCTTCCACAAGCTGATGCCCGCGCACAGCCACTGCAGCAGGTACATGCCGCTGCCAACACTGTGCCAAAGCTTCAGATTCTCCCGTGCGACGATGCGCGGCGCGACCGCGAACTCACCCAGCAAGGCCAGCAGCAGGCCACCGGCGATGAACAGCATCGCCGTCTTCGCCCAATCCACCAGGGTACCGCTCTCCCGGGAGCGCGAAAGCAGCAGCAAAAGCAGCGCGCAGGCGGTCGACATCCAGGTCTGAGCGGTGAATAATTTCGCCGCCATCTGGCCCGCGATTGCCGGACTTGGCAGGTTGGCGAACAGCATGGGCACGACCACGAAGCCAACAGCCGTCAGGCTGCCCCACCACAGGGCTGCAGCGAAGATCGGCAGGCGGCGAAGCAGCATGGGCGTCGACCGTTCAGATGTATTTGACGGCGACGACTTCGTAACGCTTGATGCCGCCCGGGGCCTGCACCTCGGCGGTATCGCCTTCTTCCTTGCCGATCAGCGCACGCGCGATCGGACTCGAGATGTTGACCCGGCCAAGCTTCAGGTCGGCTTCGTCTTCGCCCACGATCTGGTAGACCACGGCCGCGCCGGAGTCTTCATCTTCGAGCTCGACCGTGGCGCCGAACACCACGCGTCCACCGGCATCGAGCGCGGCCGGATCGATGATCTGCGCGGTCGACAGCTTGCCTTCGATTTCCTGGATGCGGCCTTCGATGAAGCCCTGGCGGTCCTTGGCGGATTCGTATTCGGCGTTTTCGCTCAGGTCGCCCTGCGCGCGCGCATCGGAAATGGCCTGGATGACCCAGGGGCGGTCCACGGTCTTGAGCTTGTGCAACTCGGCTTTGAGTGCGTCGGCGCCGCGTTTGGTGACGGGGAAAGTTGCCATATGTGGTTCTCCAAAAACAAACCGCCGGTCGTTGCCGTCCGGCGGTGTGTGGGTTTGCGTCTCTTGAGCTGAGTCTCTTGCGGCTGATTATGCCGCGTTTGAAATGACGACCTGAAGCCTCAGGCCGTCAGCTGCGCGTGCATTTCCTGCACCGAAATCACGTCCAAACTGTCCATGTGGCGCATGCCTTCCACCGCGGCTTCGGCGCCGAAGATGGTGGTGAAGGTGGTCACGCGGGCCAGCAGGGCCGAGGTGCGGATCTGGCGCGAATCGGTGATGGCATTGCGGCGCTCTTCCACCGTGTTGATGACCAGAGCAATCTCGTTGTTCTTGATCATGTCCACGATGTGAGGACGGCCTTCGGTGACCTTGTTGACCGCCGTACAAGCCACGCCCGCGGCCTGGAAGGCCTGCGTTGTGCCCTTGGTGGCGACCAGCTCGAAGCCCAGCGCCACCAGGCCGCGCGCGACTTCCACCGCACGCGCCTTGTCGTTGTTCTTCACCGAAACAAAGGCCTTGCCCGAGCGCGGCAGCTTGGTACCGGCGCCGATCTGCGACTTGACGAAGGCTTCGCCGAAAGTCTTGCCCACACCCATCACTTCGCCGGTCGACTTCATCTCGGGGCCGAGAATGGTGTCCACGCCCGGGAACTTGACGAACGGGAACACCGCTTCCTTCACGCTGAAGTACGGCGGCGTGACCTCCTTGGTGATGCCTTGCGAAGCCAGCGACTGGCCGACCATGCAGCGCGCCGCCACCTTGGCGAGTTGGATGCCGGTGGCCTTGCTCACGAAGGGCACGGTGCGCGAGGCCCGCGGATTCACTTCGAGCACATAGATCACGTCCTTGCCATCCACGTGCTGGATCGCGAACTGCACGTTCATCAGGCCCACCACGTTCAGCGCATGCGCCATGGCCGTGGTCTGGCGCTTGATCTCGCTCACCGTGGCCGCGGCCAGGTAATACGGCGGCAGCGAACAGGCCGAGTCGCCGCTGTGCACGCCGGCCTGCTCGATGTGTTCCATCACGCCGCCGATGAAGACGTCCCGTCCGTCGCAGATTGCGTCCACGTCGCATTCGATGGCGTCGTTGAGGAAGCGGTCGAGCAGCACCGGCGAGTCATGGCTCACCTTCACGGCTTCGCGCATGTAGCGCTCGAGATCGCGCTGCTCGTGCACGATTTCCATGGCACGGCCACCGAGCACATAGCTCGGGCGCACCACCAGCGGGTAGCCCAGGGCGGCGGCTTTTTCCAGCGCTTCGGGTTCGGTACGCGCGGTGGCGTTCGGCGGCTGCAGCAGCTTGAGCTCATGCAGCAGTTTCTGGAAGCGTTCACGGTCTTCGGCCGCGTCGATCATGTCCGGGCTGGTGCCGATGATGGGCACGCCGTTGGCTTCGAGGTCGAGCGCGAGCTTCAGCGGCGTCTGGCCGCCGTACTGCACGATCACGCCGAGCGGCTTTTCCTTGTCGACGATCTCCAGCACGTCTTCGAGCGTGAGCGGCTCGAAGTACAGGCGGTCGGAGGTGTCGTAGTCGGTAGACACGGTCTCGGGGTTGCAGTTGACCATGATGGTCTCATAGCCGTCTTCGCGCATGGCGAGCGCGGCATGCACGCAGCAGTAGTCGAACTCGATGCCCTGGCCGATGCGGTTCGGTCCACCGCCCAGCACCATGATCTTCTTCTTGTCCGTCGGGTCGGCTTCGCACTCGCCGCCTTCGGCCTCATAGGTCGAATACAGGTAGGCGGTGTCGGTGGCGAACTCGGCCGCGCAGGTGTCCACGCGCTTGAACACCGGGCGCACGCCCAGGGCACGGCGCTTCTCGCGGATCGCGGTGTCGGTGGTCTTGAGCTGCTTGGCCA
>Ga0307514_10000971_pt1 | contig 42842 bp, 40 predicted proteins | sample 16_EM_MG_FD_203088 | JGI IMG/M metagenome (GOLD analysis project Ga0307514, IMG submission 203088) | Populus trichocarpa ectomycorrhiza microbial communities from riparian zone in the Pacific Northwest, United States - 16_EM | ecosystem: Host-associated > Plants > Roots > Unclassified | place...
AACTGACTCTAGATAAACCATTTGAAGGATAGACTGGATAGTGTATTTGATTTTATCTAGCTGTTCGGTGATTTACAACAAATGTCACGTGACTTCACTCAAATATCTTCTAAATTTTATGCACACGGTATATACATTAGGATGCAACATATGAAGGCGGCGGCTCATCAGGTACATCTCCTGCATCACGCACCACACGGCTTTCCTGCATTTGGTCCCGTAACACCTCGTTCTCCACCCTCAGTTGTGCAACTTCCCTCCTCAAACCCTCATCCTGCGTATGTGTGTCTGTCTCTTCCTGATTCCTGCTGCCGCTGCCACCAAAGTTGTTAGACTCAGAAGCCTTCTCAACTCCCCAGTTTGACTTGAATGGTTCGACAACAGACGGGAGGTTTCCAGTCATGTGTTCCCTTTCAGCGGGGCTGTTCTCATTCCTGAATGGACTGATAGGGACCTTCTTCCTTTCTTCCTTTCTCCGTCGATAAAGGAAGATGAACACAAGGAAGAAGAAAAATAAAAGCGCCCCTATCGCCCCGCCAATAATGGCGCCAAGTTTCTTATTTGAACGAGAGCTGCCGATCGAACCAGATGGTAACTTTATCAGCGCAACATCTGGTAAACTAGAGAATCTCCATCAACACAATAAAAGAACACGTGAGAAGAAAACACTCACTTTAAAGCGAGGAAAACAAAAGCCGCCCCCATTGAAGGACTTGCAGTGCCAGAGTTTGGCAAGCCATTGGTAACCACATACGTTGATGGATTCGGCTCCCACCCTGGGTTTGTAAAAGCCCTGACGTGTGCCATGTTGATCAAGGCATCCCTTCCACTATTGTTCGTGGCGTTAAAGATGCTACCAGCAGATAGAAGCGTCCAATCTAGAATTTCCGGCTACACATGAATGATCAATTGGACTACATGTTTTAAAAAAGACATACGGGCTTTAGCGATAGAAGGCTGGCTACTGTCGTACGGTAGTCCAAATGGTTGTGCTGTCGCGATAGACTTGAACGTCACACGGTATATCTTCCACAGCAAAGAAAAAACATACCCTGCACACTCTGACTAGCATACCACGAGGCCTGCGTCGTATAGATCTACGACGACCTATATAGAATTGTTCCATATAGTTCACTTATAAAGCAACTCACCTGTTCCGGGAAAATATCCGCGCCAATCAATCTTGGTGCAAAGAGATTGTATAACAAACCCCATGATGTATTGTTACCGTACGTAGACATAACGTGGCCAGCAGAGAACCAAAGGGTCTGCCATTGTTGAGAGTAGTTTTTGGCCGTATCCTTTGTTTGTCCAAATCAGCTTGAGGTGGGAAAGAACGACGGGAAAACGCACTAAATAATATGACGTTTTACTAGGGTCGACCCCGCTCGATTCCAACACCTTGTTGATTTTCCCCATAGCATAAATCCCTGTAATACCCTTGAGTGCCAGATTTGACGTTGCAACCAGTCCATCCGCTGAAATGCTTAAAAGGAGCATCAGATAATTTGACATCTGGAATGGTGGAAACAGAGAAATGACAAACTATGAACTTCGTTGAAGGGAATTCGTTACCAGGAAATCAGCCCACTTGCGCAGGAGATTGTAGTAGGTATATATAAGCCTCCCATCACCCGACTTTTGGGCATGCGCTAGCGCCATAACGAGCATCGAACCACAGTCTATTTAAGATCATGGTTACAGGGGATAGAGAATATACGAAAAGAAACTCACTCTCAACACCCAAAAGCGACTGATCTGTGTTGTTGCCAGTAACATTCGGCCAGTTGTTCCCTGTATCGGAGTAGAAGTTTTGACTCCCTGATGGCTGTTTGAACCAACGCAATTACATACCCAAGTCCGGGGCTGCATAGCCCGTTGTTGAAGAATCCTGGGTCTCCAAAAGAGACTCAAGTAGATTTCCCGCGAGCGACGTGTTGAGGTAGAGAAAAGCAGGGAAGGATGCATAGATAGTTTCCACTGGATTAACGCGCCTGTCGTTGGTTGAAATCAGATTTTAAACGAATTTTTTACACGAAATAAACGCACCTGCTACTCCCCACATCCTTCATGAAAACTCTCAACTGGTCCGTTTTTGAGGTCTCATTGAATGATCCCGACGTCGTGAATTCGAGAGAACCAATCGTTTGTCGGAGATTCAATGCAACTAAGTCCGTCAAATTTACGGTGAGGCCTGGAAGTTTGAATCTGTCAGAAACAGTGGAGGTGTCGGATGCAATTTTTTTGTCGAGAGAAATTGCACGAGAGAGAGCAGATGGAAAGCTTGCCAGGAAATCATCAATCTGGGATGTTGCTTGTCAGAAATAAACCATTCCAGAAGCAAAGATCGGGATACTCACTGCGTCTCCTGCATTGGCCCAACGTGTAATCCACAACGAACTCCTATTCTGAGGTATTCCTCCACTCTTCGTGTATGTCATGACTGGATCCCTGACTAATCCCAGCGCAAGAACCAGTGGGCTCGTAGTTCGGGTCATATTACCTAAATCCATGGCGAGAGCCGTCGTAACATCGCTGCTGATCGGGCGGTAGTTCGTATCAGACGAATTAGCAAGTTTACCCGTGGTGGCAAAGCGCTGGCGGGATGTTTCTGAGACACCAGTTTGCCATGTCACTGCAACTCCTTCAGTCTGCACGTGTTGTAGGGGTTAAAGACCAAAGAGAACGAGGATATGGTTGCCAAGTGCACTCACCAAACCGAAAGCTAGGTACTGTGCGCCATCCTCTGACATATCATTGTTCTCGGTGAAAGGTTGAACGGTGCTTTGTTGAATTTGATGATAAATGGATTTGGACGTTGGAATGGTGTTCCAGATAATCCTGTTGGAGGAGTTTGAGGATACAAATTCTACAATGAATACAGTATACCAAGGTGGAGAAGTAGATGAGGGGAATGAAGGACTCACCGCCAGTGACATCCGAGTAAAGTTGAACGGCGTGGGGGTTGCCATCTGTTGACCAGAGGTCGAGAGCTAGATAAGCAAATGGCAAGGAGTGGCGTGCCCAATCATTGAGCTTGAATGATTGGGTTAAAAAGTGCGGGTCGAACAAGTTGCAAGCTCACCTCGATTGGAGTAAGATAGGTCAAGTTAACCCTTACCGGGCCCGCATCAATGGTAAAAATTGTACGCGTGGGCGTAATATATGTTCCAACGGTTTTAGCGGAAGTATGATTTACATAAATTACACCCTGCACGAGGTATGCAGTACTGTCGACACGCAAATTAACCATCCAGCCAAAATTCTGTATACCGGTTCAATCGTTTGTCTCTTGACCATTCAAGCGAAGCGTACGTGTCCATTGAAAAAAATCGGCCACCTGTCCTCTGGCGTGGACAAATTACTTTCCGCACGAATCCAAGCATTGAAATAGGGCGATTTATGAATTAAAGGAATCGGTTCCGGCAAAGACGATGTATATTGGCCGTCGACTACGTGTGAGAGGAGAAGGCAGCATAGTCCAGTGAGCAGGTAAACCGGCCTTAAAAAGCATGTTGCCATAGAGTCGAGGAGGATAAAGGGATGATAGTGAGGGCAACAAAACGGATTGACCTTCGTTCCGAATCATATATATAAATCTCGGAGTCAAAAGGGACGTTCTGTGAGAAAATGCTTTGGGAAGCAAGATATGTCTAAGGAAGAATTGATGCGCCCAGTTGCGATGGACGGCTTCATTATGTTGGTCAAGGTACACTCCAGGGTCCGTGCGGTTGCAGAAGGGATCGCATACTTGACGATGAGTAGTGTCGTAGAAAAGAACTCAAAAACTCAGGATCAAGCAGCCGGTCATGAAAGTCCAATAATGACCAAAGCTCGTCAATTATAATTTACATGTTCGTAGCAGCGTACTCACGGAATTCGTCCATGGACCCACGACGTAGATGCACACCACCAGACGGTTCGATTCAAGAATAGCCCTTACAGCGAGAATGAGGTATTTCCAACGAATGCCAGGTAAATTCTGAGATTGCCAACCGCCAACTTTGTTTGTTGACAGTTGTAAATGGGTCGGATCAAATTGTTAATCTCGGTCAGATGGAATTCAATTGCGTATTTTGAAGTTTCCCTAGATCAATGTCAATGACTGCGTTTTTCAATAGATTTTTATCTGGTGATTGATATCTTTTCAAAAAAATCGTATACATAAGGAGGCTGACAGAAATGTTCGTACAACTGTATTTCTTACGCTTCTGGTTTCTCATTGAATTGCGGCGTCAGGACCTTTTACATTGAACGGCCCATTGACATCTCCTCCCCAACCCTTCTTCACATGATCTCGGAAGGTAGCAGCACGGTCAAGTAAACCATCTGTCTCCTGCCGTTACACTGGCATGGGTGACTCTCTGTCCCCTGCTATTCGGAAACGCTCAGTAGTGGCAGTATTGTAGACTCATGTATGAGGTGGATGCTAGGAGTTGGACCTGCTCCAACGGTTGTAGCTTGGGCAGGTCAGCTGCCATACAACGTCGAAGTCGAGACGGAGTTGGGTCACTCAAGACTCGTTTGGACAGGAAACAACAAACCCACAATTTTTTGATTCATCGGGGACCATCTCTGTGACATCCGAAAAGAACAGTGTTTAGGGTATGCCAATCAAGCACACAAAACATGACGCCCTTTGTTTTTCTGCTCTTCACTCGTGACCGTGTTTTACAGCATGGACTGCTCCATTAGAGGTACGTCTGGACGTTTTGGAGCGTTTTAACTTATGCCCAATATTTGTGAGTCTCCCTGTCCTAAAAAGTTGTACGGGGTGTCGTGTTGCACTTCTGTGCATGAGCGCCGTTGTGAAAGCTACGGTGATGATTTCAAAAATTAGATTTTTATGGTGGAGGAATCAACTGGAATCAAGGGCATTGATATAAGGACCGCCCGTTCCATCAATGTAGTTGGGCGTCTGTGATTGGAACTACCAAGTCTGCCTCGCGAGGCTCCGCATGACCTAAGGTAAGAATTTGACCTTAGCATATGGGGGTGGACCAGCAAAATCTAGTAGTTTGATGAACTTCGGTAAGCAGACGCGTCAATGCAAATCAGAAACTGGTTAAAACTCGACCGATCACTGACTTCTCAAACCTCTTTTCCCCGGACCACCGTCTGCATTCTGTCGAAATGTTTTCTGGTCAAGTATACGTGCTACGTGACTGCAACAACGCTATTTTCACTCTTCGGTTTCGACGTGAAATAGATTATTTGCATGTAAGTTGCGATGCAGTGAGAGCAAAGGAAACCAGCCAAATTGGGGTTGATTGTCAGGGTTTAGATCAGCGATTCGCCGTTGCCCAAATTTGGGTAGGGCTGATTAAAAGCTGCGTTCGCAAAGTGGGAGGGATTGCATATCGATAATTAATTAGCTGAAAAATAGATCGTTTTGAAGTTTGTATTATCTCCTCTTAGTTATTTGGATATGCCTTGGATATGCCTCGAGTATTACTATTACAAAACTATTTGCATCCATTTACCGGCGGCAATCATGGAAGTTGCCGATAATTTAACTCTATTCAACTGCATGGGAACCGCCGAGACATAAACAGTAACATCAATGCCCATCTGTCCATCTTCCTTTCCAGGTGGACTTGTAGATCCATGGCATCCGTTGTGAACGTAACCTATGCTCAGCTACCCAATCCGTATACGCCGATGGCCTTTTTGCCACCGGACGTCGCGAGTCTAGTAGTATATGACACTTTGGGGACCATTTGGTCGGTAGCAGTGAGCTCATTTGTCGTGATAACTCATCACGAGATTTCAACGCAGCGAAAACTTAGGCGATACTCTGGGATATTATCCTTCATCTTCCCCAGGACTATGAGTTACTCACACAATTTCGAATCAATATTTCTATGGTTGTCTACTGCATTGCAAGGTGGGTACAGATCTACTTTACAAGATGGAGACTAAGACGGATTACAGATTGTCAATTCTCATCTACCTTTTGGGCCTCGCTATCTTCCAAAGTAGGTAGTCACAACGCTCTCATCCCTGAGTTTAATTTTCCCCGCTAGCCTCTCCCATTCACAACTGCAAAACTTTCAAACGTATTGCTATGGTATTTCCTTTCACCGTCCCAAGTATTACCCTTCTAGTCGTCTTCCGCGCATGTGCTCTCTACCGCAACAACCCATATGTCGTTACTTTTTTCTCCTGTTCCTGGCTCGTTTTGGTGGTCGCTTGCGTTACTGTGCCGGTCGCCAGTACGGCCGTAAATATTGGTATCACGGAGTATTGCACCCCACAAGTGAGGTCGCTTGTGTCGTTCGGTATCATTTACGTACCTATCCACGAGACTCTTATATTTCTGGCGACCTCATGGGCATTTCTGCAAAGCTCTTATACGGACACCAATGTCACTAACGGGTTGAGGGTCATGGTGTTGGGCAAGTTCCTTCCAGAATTTTCCAAGTCCATTTTACATGATGGCCAGGCTTACTACTTGTAAGTTTCTTGTCTTCGTATCAGGAATGTACAACACTAATTGGCCCTCCTTCCTAGGGCTACCCTGCTTATCTATCTCATATACTTTGTGTCATTCTACAACCCCAATGCACGAGCTGTTTCAACCGTCTTAGCCGTGCCTGCATTTGCTTGCCTAAGCAACATGTCGTGTCATATCTACCGTAATGTGCGCCTGGGTACTACAGAGACTACTCGATTCGCACATCTGCCATCAATAAGGCTCTGAGGGCACCAGCCACACGCCCGACCCAGCCAAGTCGCTCTAGACCTACTGAGACAAGTCTTGATGTTTATATTCAGACTTCGCGCACTGTAGATCAAGACGACATCGGTAATCAGGTGGAAGGAGAACAGTATGGGATGGAGTCCATGCGTATGGGATCGTCCAACCCATGACGGACTCTAGGAAGTCGGTGAGGTGCCTTTGTCAAATAATCCACGATATAATATATGGAGCTCTCGATGGTATTCAAAACTTTCGTATCTTTTTTTCTTCACCTGGCACAATAGACTTGGTTAGAGGCAGTCTTTGCTTCAACCAGTTTTTCTATTGGCAGCAGGCGAGGATTGGCAGCAGGCGAGGATCGGCATTACTTTTCTCATCGAAAATTGACGTGGAATGGAATTGTTTCAAGCTTGTGTGGCATGTAACAGGCAACGTTACTCAAGTAGGGATGAACACCATACATATTCCTTTGCTTCAAAACTTTCCCTACATTCACTCATTTAAAGACTATCTCTTTCCCGCTGCGGATGATCATGGCCGTATGGCAGCCTTGATTGTGGAAGCTCGAAGTGCAAAATGGTGTAAATCCCCGAGACGATAACTCCTTTCGATCCGAAGTCGCAAAGTTGAGCGGTCATCCAAGTTGTGTCACTTCAGAGCAAATTATCTCGGCCTCGCGCCACTGACTTCTACTTCCCCAATAAGAAGCATCTCCTGGACACTTTCGTCAAAAGCAACGCTCTGGTTATCGTGCCTTAGATGTTGGGTTATTTCATAGCTTCATGGTCATCTGGTGATTGATCTGGACTGTCGGAGACGACAACACGGGAAATTGGTTTGATACGAACGTTGGCCGTTCGGAAGTTAATCTTTTGCTATGTTTACAAAAAGGACAGGCTGGAGAATGGTGCCACCTTGCTCCGAGAGGGACACCCTTGGTAATGAGGGTGCGCTAAGATCACCGCTGCTCTTGAAGGCATTGAAAGAGATCCGACGCATGGCGCTACCTCCAAAAAGGAGTTATGCCCTATCAGGATGGGTAATTGAAATTCCTGCCCAGTGATCTCAGCAGTTGCTCAGCAGCCCAATTTTTATAGATTTTTATCCGGACTGTTTTTGGAATTTCAATCTCATCCGGAAACCACCCTCAGGTCGATTTTCATCTGTAGCGGGGGCTTTGCCGATAGTGCGTTATCGGAATTGATATGTTTCCGATTCGTCATTTATTGTTGCATTCTTACATCGCAATCTAATTCCGCTTGTCAGTACATGTCAGTCGTGAGACCCATCGGACGTTCAAAATCCGGTGTTCACCGTACTGTTAACTGATAATACAAGCAATACTGGGGCTTCCTTCTCCCATGTCGACGATCTCGAACGCAAGTACTAGTTATGACCAGCTGCCCAACCCGCACACACCAATGGCCTTCTTGCCGTCAGCAGCGGAAGACATATTGGTATATGAGATATATGGGGCCATTTGGTCTTTAGGAGTAAGCTCTTCATAGCGATCACAAGAGAAATGCATTCGATACCACTGCCCAGGCACTACTGTGGGATGTTATCCTTCATCTCCCTCAGGATTATGAACTACTAACGCTATATCGAATCAACATCTCTATGGTTGTTTATTGTATCTCAAGGTGGGTACAGATACTCTTTTTAAGATGAGAATTGAACAAGTTGCAGGTTGTCGACTCTCGCCTATATTTTTGGCCTAGTTGTTGCGAAGAGTTAGTAGTCATAAGAGACCACACATTTTTTCTTGAAGTAACCCTACCCTCTTAGCTGCTCCAGTCAACGACTGCAATATCTTCAGACGCATTCAGATGATTTTTCCTCTCACCCTCCCAATTACCAACCTGCTTTTCGTCTTCCGTGTCCGTGCTCTCTACAGCAACAACAAATACGTCGTTATCTTTTCTTATATTTCCTGGCTCGTTGTCCTGGCTTCCTCCTTTACTGTGCCAGTGAGCAGTACAGCCGTACATATTGGTATCACAAACTACTGCGTTGGGATCAAGCCAAAGCCACACCTAATATCGTTCGCCATTTTCTACCCTACCATCCACGAGACTCTTGTATTCCTGTTGACTTCGTGGGCGTTTCTGCGAAATTCGTTCACAGACATCAATCTCTCAAACGGGTTCAGGGTAATGGTGATGGGGAAGTTTCTTCCTGCATTTTCCAAGTCCATTTTGCATAACGGCCAGGGTTATTATTTGTGCGTTCTTTTATTTGAATGTGAAGAAACTACTGATTGATTTTTCCAGGGCTTCGCTAATCGCCTTTTTGGTATTCACCGTGACTTTTTACGATTCTCGGGTCCCATCAAGCTTGCCAACACTCCTAGCCTGGCCTGCACTCGCGATCTTAAACAACATGTCGTGCTATATTTATCGTAATATTCGCCTCGGAATTTACATAGAAAACTCGATCAACACATCTGCTATTGACAAGGCGCTGGGTCCATCTCCGAACCAATACCAAATGTCGAGCTATTCCCGCAGTAGTTCCTAGTACTACAGTATACCTCAAGCAAATGGACATATATAGTCAACACATGGCATACAGGGCGGGACTGGTAGGTCGAAAGCGAATGGTATGAGCTGGAAGTCGTTCACACGGGGCAGTTTTTAATAGACTTGGAGAAAGTATGTGTGACCCATGATAATTTAAATATGTACATTGTAATGTATCTTGTACACATTTCGGCATATGAATTTCATCTGACATTTTTGTATCTTCGCCACTTGATTATCTCTTGCGAAGAATGTTAATCCGTTAGGGCGCAAGGGGGCCCGTACGGAATATCCCGATGAACCGAATCTCGATTCCTCCCTAGTGTCTTGTCCCATCAATTACTAATATACCTTTTTTGGAGCGGTGCCATCGGTCGCTTATCACAACTTTCCCAATGACCGATGTTTTTGTTTTTACATCTGCAGGCCGATCTGTCACTCTCTTCAAAGTATCCAGGATAATCAATTTCGATGAATACACTCGCGAGAGATCTAACAAATCTCATTTGAAATGCAATCTATGTGGGACCTTTATCCTACTGAAAGCAGATCGTACATCACCACGGATGATTGAGCATTGGAGACCTTGAGAAAGGTGGAAAAACAACAGGCCAATAAGCTTGAGGTGAAGATGGCCGAGATTGTTTAAATGACACGCGCTTAGTGAGGAAACGCACTTTTTCAGTAATTTCCCAGACTTCGACCACAGCGTCTCGCATGCCGCCGTACTCAAAGACACTCCGTACATAAGTATACTAGTATGTCGCTTTGAGAAATCTGTAATCTGAAACCGATGGCACCGCTCCAAAAAAGTGTAATTATTTGGTGGAGTTGTGTTACTTCATACTAGTAATTGATGGGGACTACTGGCAGGTTCATCGGGATATTCCGTACGGGCGGGCGTTTTCAATTCTTCAATTGTATTCTATATTATTGTTTCTCCCCAGTATAATTAAAAACCTAGCCTTGGCCCTTAGAAGTTAGTCGTAATTTGTTGATCACATTTGATAGCTTTTCCGGATTTTGCCGCGCATCTTGATCCTGTCTCAAGATATTGAGGCTCGAGATCCTAGAGACTTACATGTGTATGCCCCAAACTATCTATTTATCACCATACAACAGATAGAGCTAAAAGCTTGCAGTGGACATAACCTTTTTTATCCAAACACAACCAGTTGCCCAAGCCATACACACCGATGGCCTGTTTGCCGCGAGGATAACGTTTATCCGAATGTTGTAGCAATGGCCCTTTTCATCCTCAAAAGAGGTAGCCGTACGGGACCAGGCAGCAGGGATCGAAACGCTAGAATTCTGCTGTGATCAGCATCCGCGTATACGGTATACCGCATAGCGCAAGTCATGACATGCCAAAGCATAAGCACGATATGACCCAATGAACTATAGGCCAAATCTGAATCTCTCATTCGCCTTGGATGTCAGCTTTGGTTTGTGAATGACTATCAAAATTCTGTTTGATAATTTTGATACGACTGATTTCAGCTGTCAATCGTGTGATCTCAGTGCCTAGCTTAAGCCAAGTTGAGCCCAAGCAAGAATGCCGACTTGAATGCCTTAGCTTATTCATCACCCATACAAAATGCATGCAAGACGAATAGCGCTTGCGCTGGACATACACCTTTCCCATGTCAACGACGAACACAACTCATGGCCAGTTGCCCAACCCGTACACACCGATGGCCTTTCTGCCGCCAGACAAGGCCAGGCTATTACTTTATGATGTTTATGCGAACATTGGGTCGTTGGGAGTAGGCTTGTTCATCTTCATAAATATCACAAGAGTCAATCGCGTTCGATGTCTAGGTGCTATTGTGGGATATCGCCCTGCATCTCCCTCAGGATTATAAACTACTAACGCAATATCGAATCAGTCTTCCTATTATTGTTTACTGTATATCGAGGTGGGTACAGATACTCTGCAGAAGATGAAGACTGAAATGGGCTACAGGTTATCGACTCTCGCCCTCGCTTTGAGCGTCACTATTGTAAAAAGTTAGTAGCTGACGACTCTTGCTCTTAATTCTGAATTCATTTTTTTCCTGGCAGCCACTCCCATCCCCGACTGCGTAACCGCCAAACGCATTTCTATGCTTTTTCCTTTGGCCCGCACAACTGCCCTGCTTTTCCTCTTCCGTGTCTATGCTCTCTATAACCACAACAAATACATCATTGTCCTTTTCTCACTTTCCTGGCTTCTTTCCCTGGGTCTAAGTGTGCAGGTTCCACTCAGCAGCTCCGCCATCCATATTGGTATCACGAAGTACTGCGTTTTCACTAGAACGAAGTTGTCTACATCGTTCGTCATCTTCTACCCACTTTTCCACGAGACCCTTGTATTCCTAGCGACTGCATGGGGGCTTCTTGGAAACTCCTACATAGACGTCAACTTTACGAACGGGTTCAAGGTTGTGGTAATGGGGAAATTCCTTCCAGCATTTTCCAAGTCCTTCTTATATGACGGCCAGGCATTCTATTTGTGAGTCTCTGCTTTATGTTTTGTAGAAACCCTCTAACTGGTCTGCTTCCTAGGGCTGACCTGATCATCTTGCTCACCTTCTCTGTGGGATATCATGTTCCAAATTTCCCTAAAGAAATATTAGCGCTCCTCGGCGCGCCTGCATTTGTGTTGTTAAACTGCCTCTCGTGCTACATCTATCGTAATGTGCGCCTCGGGGTCTTCAGGGATTATTCTATTCGCACGTCTGCTATCAACAAGGCATTGAAGAGCGCAGTCCCACCTCTGAACCAATCGACTTCTCCGTCTAATTCGAGTAGGAGGCAACCTATTGAGACAAGTCCCGTTCAGACTCGGAGTACACGCAGTGTAGATCAAGACACTGGTACTCAAGTGGGAGGCGAGCTGTATGAGCTAAAAGTCGTTCATACGAGGTAGACCAAATAATTTCATTGGTGATCTATCTTGTATATATGAATTCAATTCGGAATTTTAGTCAACTTCGCGACTCAGATCCACACAGCAATAGCTTCTGGAAACACTAATAAATCTTGCTATGTTCTCAACATATGGAGGCAGTTGCTGGAATCACCGGCTCTAGATGATCTTCCTTGCATAAAACCATACAGGCATAAGTAAGTTACCCAGACTGCAGCTTGCCCAACCCGTACGCTCCGATGGCTGTTGGTGAGGATGATGTTTAGTGAGAATCCAAGGTCGTTAGCAGTAGGCTTGTTCATCTTCGTAGTTATCACCGCATCCGATGTCTAGGCTTGTTCTAGGACATCTCCCTGAGAATTATGAACTACTAACACCAATATTTCTGTTACTGTTTACTGTATCTCAACCTGGGTACAGAAGACTGACATGGGCTACAGGTTGTCAACTCTGACCTCTGCTTTGATTGCCACTAATAAGGTTGGTTTTTAAATTTGGTTTTCTCCTGTTAGCTGCTCCCATTAAATAACTTTGGATGCAAAAGCGCCAAAGGTGTTCTTATAATTTGGCCCTTCCAACTTCTACCCTGCTCTTCAGCTTCCTACATCGACAACATTTGGATGTCTTATTCTTCGCCATTCCAACACAGTTTCTGAGGTGAGCGACGCGGTTTTCTATGTGTGGCTAACCCGAGTCTGAACAACGGAATACTCAAAGCGTTGCGGGCAGCTCTTTACTTGAACAAGGGTATTGAATGCGGTTCATATGTTGCCAAAGCTGCTACATTCATTGTACAAACCCTATTTTGCAAGCAATGGACTGATTCTCTGTAAGTCGGGTCCATCTTTCGCAAACAAAAGTAAGTATGTGAACCTTTCCCACTTAAAATAGATTACATCTGTTTTGAGGCAGTGTATGTCTGTCTCATTTACACTCTTTACAGAAGAGGAGGTTAAAGGCCACTGACTTATTCCACCAGCCTCATCTACGGTACATCTAAGAACGTCTACCCGAACCTCAACGGTGGTGATTTGTCAGGCCAGCTGCACAGGAACTGACCCTGTGCCTTGAATTTCCAGGCGCATTGAAGAACATAAGGTCTTGGCTATAAAAATAATGCTCGAGCCAATTTATGATTCATCGATCATCCTTTATGTACTGGGTTTATCCAGCATTTTGCATCTATCTTTAGATCCACGCAACAAAAGAGATGAATGTTAATCTCCAAAAAGGTTTTGGTATGTGTAATGGAAAAGACGGCCCAGAGAACACTGCTCTGCTATGTTGTTTGAAAGTCTTGATCGACTTTGTATAAGAGGGCTGGGTGAAATTGGCCAATCAGGGAGCTGCACTAGGCACCAATCTCGAAGCTTTAAATCAATCTTGTTAATTGATTTGCACAACGTGTCCAAACAGGGAATTATTCCCAAAAACGGGTGGTCCTTGTCGTTCCCATCAAGGCTATCATTGATGAAGAAGTTGATCAAATATTCAGACAAAGTGATCAACGATCGAATTTAAATAAGGCATTACAAGCACCACAATCTATAAAGCCTCTCATTCTCAATCTTCCTTGTCGTAAAGCCCCACGTCACTGGTTATCGGTTCGGTTTCATCTCTCGGTTTCCAATAACCCAGGAGATTGGCTCCTTTCACCAAAAAGTTGGTCAAAATTCCGTTTGCATACAACGCAGCTCTAATGAAATGAGCGCTGATTGGTAAAATAAGCGCAGCGAAATCCTAGAAATGGGGGGCTCGTATTCAGGGCAAGAAATATACAAAAGCAGCCTGAGGGACAACATACTGTAGGATGATAAAAATCCTCTTGTTCTGCAATGTAGTACAATTCGTCGACCTTATGAAGCTTCAGCCGAGTCGTGAGACTGACCAGATATCAATCAGGGAATTTTATATGATAGAGAAAAAGTATCCATGCCGTGCGGGTGCAGCCTGAAAAGACTGTGGCAAAATAAAGAGCTTGAACCACTGGACGATCTCAAGGTATAAAACTTCCTTGAAAGGATCAAATGCTATATGTGCCCTTTACAGCTTGTTTGTACTTTCAAGAAGAACAACTCACCAATGCCCACAACACGGAGGTCAATCCGTGGGGATATCACGCGGTACCACCTATTCTCCGATTAGCATATTAATTTCACCAATACATTGTCAATGCATACTGGTATATACTAAGCACTTTATCCCGTGAATTTGGCCCTGGCCTGACTTCGCAAACAGGATGGCGGAAGCCCACATCGACCGTCATATACTTCTCCAATGTGGCCTTCTGAACGTCGGGCGAGTTGGTCGCGGCCAGCTGGTATATCACCGAGCTTATCTCTCTGACCGGATCGTTCATGGGAACGAAAGAATGACAAGAACTAGTTCACTCTTCATCTGTCGCCATGATGCACGTTGCATGCTGAAATGACGTAATCCACGTGTTCGTGCTTGATACAAGTTTATTTTTTGAAATACATCTTCAGATTATTGCTAGTCGCGCTTAGAATTTCCGTTCGCTTGAACATGCGCCGTGGACGGGCACCAAACGCCAAAAGTTTCGGCGGTAGCTGTCATCACGTTGCAAGCTAAAGCGCCTATCACCAACCCAAACGTAACAATTCGCTTCAAATAAGGCAGAAGTATCCCCGCCATGTCCTTATTAAACGTCAGCAATGTCAGGCTTGGCGGAATATGGTATAACTTACGTTTGTATGGAACCAATCCTCCTGCTCAGAGATGTAGTACAGACCATCCACCTTACGGAGCCTTGACCTAGTCGTAATGCTATAAAAGATAGAATATTCAGTGTACTCTCGAGTCGCTAAAGAAATGTATACGTACGGAGATGGAATAGGTTTGATCGGTGAGAAGAAAGGTCGATACCATTCAACCATGTCAAGATAGATGATGCCTTTGGCCTCATCATAGGCTAAACAACACAAAATATGATCATGGTCACGGAGAAGAGACCAGACCAGACTTACTTATGTTGTTAACCTTGACGTCTACATGCGCTGATATAATTTTATAACACCTGGACGGGGATGAAAATCAGCCACTTTTCGACTGTGTAGATTACTATCATGTCAACCTACCGGAAGACTCCAATGAACTCCTTCTTCGAATTCGGACCCGCCTTGACAAAGCACAGAGGATGACGAAACTGGACATCTTGCGTGAAGTACTTCTCCAGGGCGGCCATCTGGACATCCGGGGAGTCAGTGGTACAAAGATCTAGGACGACAGAAGTTATCTCTTTGGCGGGATCGTTCATGTTGAGGTGTGAAGGATGGGGATGGGATTGAAGAGGTGCAGAAGTCGGTCCACCGCTTTTTATAATCAAAACTTGCGTGATGTGACAATGTCATCGACATATGATTTGATCGTGTAACTTACTAGAAATGGAAGCTCATTTTCCATTTCTAGAATGACTATCTAACCTCTACCTTCCTACCGGCCCAATCTTCCCGTAACCGCACCACTACAAAGGTGTTCATCTCTTTCGCCTTCATGACAGCAATATCCACGAGTCGTAGAATAGCGTCTACGCCCAAAGGTACACCTCCTAGTTTTTGAAGGACGCAAATCTCCTTATGGGCATTCAACGCTATTGAGACTACACCAGCACTCAGTCGTTGTTCAAGTTGGCCGGGGTCAAGGACTGGTGGACTTGTGGGGTCTGGAAAAAAGGCGAACGTGAAGCAGAATGGGGTATGGTGGATTGCTAGTGGGACTGGTGCGCGTTCTGTAGGTCGATGCTATTTGATACTTCAGACACTTAGCTCAAAGCAGACGTTGGAAAAAACTTGCCACAGTGACTTCGTCTCCAATGACCTCGACGTCTGGTCTTCGGAAGTGCCTGAGCGCCACAATCCCTGCTAGACATGCACAATCAAGCATATTCCCTGCATCTGCAAGGAAATGAAGTGTAAGGCGAATATGCCAAACCTATGTACGAAGAATGATGCTTTAGACGTGCATGAAGTGATTCTGAACACACTCGTTGCCCAGCCAAGATACACAAGCTCTCTTTATCAACAGCGTCACTTCTTCTCAAAACTTTATCCAACATACGAGTGATCGTCACTTCTTCATCTGAAGGCCTAGCAATATCCAACGCGTTGGAGTATAAGATACAAAGATGAAGTCACATACCTACCGGCCTGGTTCGTAATCACTGGACGCCATAGGTGAGATCTCGGAATGGATGGTTATCATGCCCTCGAAAGGACGTTCAGACTGGGGTTTGACCATTTTGGCATCTACCTGAGCCAAGACTCTATCAAGTAAAATTTATGCGTTAGAGGTTTAAGAAAACGATATACAGACGCACCTCGTTTTCCCAAATGAGCATTCGACCCAGCCAAGCTCGGAGCCAAAAGTGAGAGTTGGTGTACGCATCTCGAGCATCGAACGGCCATCGACCCTGAGAGACTCTTTCAAGGCGTTGAATATAAACTCTTTCTCAGGTATCGAGGGCGAAGGTGGTCGCATTCTTGATGAAATTTATGGTTGAAGACACAAATTGTTGACCATTATTGATCATCGTCTTCCGACTCCTTGATTCCGTACGAGCACAACCATGGTCCGACTCATCACCCACAACCTCCTGGCGTGCCATGCAAAGGACTGCAACACGAACAACTTCCCCCTCCAATTCAACGACGTCCAGCTCGAAATCCGGGACGCAGTGTTCAACTCCGAATTTTTGGAAAGATTCATTCCCAAGATCGAGTGGAAAGCACTGGTGGATACAGCAAGACAGGTGAGTGCATAACTTTTCTTATATGAAATCAACTGATCAGACACACCTTTGTTTCCCCTGTAGCTTGGAGATACATCACTTCCCTTTGAACAACCCGAGATGTATGACGATGAGTTCCTTAAAAATTTACATCATGTTCTGCTCGAGGTATCCAATTGTTCCCTTCCACTTTTTCTTCCCCCAAAAATAATAATTGATGATCATATTTAAGATACATGTCGAGGAAGGCTCGATGTCTTGTCCAAACTGCAAGCACGTCTATCCAATTTCGAATGGGATTCCAAATATGGTGTGCTTTGTTTGTGCATCTCTAGTCTAGAAGGCTCATCGAACTTGTGCGATATAGCTTCTCGCAGAGCATGAGATAGGCTAAAAGAACCAAGGTGAACCAGCATAGACAGGGGCACTGTGTCAGGGCTCACTTCAAGCATAACTTCTTCCAAATCTGTACAGTTGTACGTCACCGTTCGACCCAGTCGTTATTCGCTCACAACACTTTGTTGTAGGTATTATATGTTACACGATTCTACGACGTCACTCAATCTTTAAGGAGTTGCTTACTTCGGTTTGGATGAACCTCAACCCGACGTGCAGCCTTTGGGTCTGGGCAACCAGGAGCGCTCCCTCGCTGAAATAAACCTTGTGGTTAAAGGAACGATAAGTCTCAACGAAATACGTTCTTCAGACAGTTTGTTAAAACGCTCCTCCTGTCCTAAATTGGGAATTTTTCAATCACGTGAGTCAAAATTTACCTCGAGGAAAACTCAAGGCAGAAAATGCTGTACGCCTCGAGTATATGTGGACCCTCAAACATTCGATAAGATGAGTCTTGATAATCAATGTCAAGAGGAACTCGAGGTTTCCATGCGGCATGGAAACACGAAGCCGACACCTTGTATTTTATAAATGTACGGACAACCGCCCTGGAACCCCGACAATTGTCTTATTCCTCTCAGCCTCGTCGCTAACCTCGGCATCGGGTCTAACAACTTCCTTAGCAACACCGCACTTGGTCGGTTACTTTCTAACTTTATAAGAAGCACAGATTTGAAACACTCTTGTCGCGTTTTCCTGCGAAAAATGTCCCAAACTCATCTGGAGACGATAAAGGCGGATTATTTCGCAGAACAGCTGTCCAATCTCACAGTCGATCCATCTTCGTCTCCTTTTATCTATCTTCTTCCTCCTTGCCTAGTTCTCCTTGCCATTGACGTCGTCGTGCGATTATCACATCGCCCGGCACCCGTTGCTGTCTTCCCACAGGACGATGAAGGGGTTCTACAATCGAAATCAGATGGGAAGATGATCCATCGGTTACACCACTGCGCACGAAAAGTCCTCGGAGACTTCACCCAACTCGAGGCAAACCTTTCGACAGAGATGGCACGTTCGCAGCAGCTTTGCCGGACGCTCGAGAAGCGGCGGAACTTTGCCCATCATCTCCATCGCCTCGAGGTCTTCCACAACGTCCAGGTACGGAAAGGGGCTAATTCATTGGATTCTGCAAGTCCGGAGCAGGATGTCCCAGCAGTGCCTGGGCCTGATCACGAGCCTCGCGCCAAGGGGGTGAGCAAGCCGTTCGAGAACTTCTGCCAGCGGCTGTTGCTGCAGAACCGTATTTGGAAGCAACAGAAGCGAATCAAGACTCTGCAGCGCAAGCTTGAGGCAGAGCAGACGGCAAATGCGTCGAGCGCGTTTAGGGCGTTTTGTGATCGGCTGTTGTTGTCGAATAAGATGTGGAAGTTGCAAGGGGAAGTCAAGCATCTGGTGGAGGAGGGAGAGCAGCTTAAGCGGTCTAGGGTGGCGGCTGTGACAAGGGCGGCGAAGCAAATGGTGCTAGACGTGAGGAAGGAGAGGTTGACGGAGGAGTTTGTGAAAGATCTTCTTGTGGAGTTGGATGAGTATAAGAGGAGTGTTGTGTCGCTCCGTGCTGGGCATGAGAAGGAGATGGCGGAGATGGCGGAGGAGTGGAAGATGGATTATAGGAAGATGTCTAGAGAGATAGAACATCTTCAGCTTGCGCTAGGTGCAAGGACCCTGGAGCAGGAGCTCTCGAATCAGATGGAAGATGACTTTATGTTGAGCGGGACTCAACGACATCATGGCTTAGAACCTTCTGGAGAACTTTCAGGTCATACAGAGGACGATGTGTCGACACTCTCTGGTGACTCGGATTTCGACGAGATATCAAATCTGTCGTCGTCGACAATTGTAGGATCTGGTCAATATTCTCCTAACTGCAAGTACAGTTTCGATGATGCAAGCATTTCGATTTCGCGGGTTGTACCTGATAAGCAATCCCTTTTGAGAATTCCTTTAAGGACAACATCGTCGGCGTCGCTCAGGACACCGTCCGTGAACAACAACAAGACGCCAGTACGCAGGCTAGATCCTGAACCGTACGTGGGATTTTCGTTCAACCCTTTATTTTTTGGCGATGGTATTTCGCGGAAAGACAGCGCCTTGTTGCAGGTGGAGTCTCCCGTGAACACGGTACATCTGCGCCTCACTTCGCACTCGGTGGGTTCGCCCCATGTAGCATTTTCACGTGCTATGGAGGTAAAAGGAAGGCAGGGTCCACAGGAACGGGCAAAGGCACCCTGGAGGGTGTAACGGTACCTTTTTTCGGATTCTTGTTGTTTTTTTTTTTTAAGTATGATTATTTTATTTTATTAAAGACGTCTGCACCTACATTGTATACTACGTCGCACGCACATTTTACGACCACTTTATGTTTGACGAATTCGAACTTTCGCTATGCATAATGATTTGTTGTTTGACCGCACGTCGCTCATTTCGTTGGACAATCAGGCACAACCGTGTAAGTACCTTGGCTCAGGCTGGGCAGCGCTGGCTCTGCCGAATGGTGCGGGATTATGACACTTGAGTATGATAATGTTGAATCCATTCTATGTTTGCAATATGAGAATACGTCGTCACCTGCCGTTCTCCATGGACTAAATGGACTATCTACATAGTGTCTGGAGGAACACCGAGTCAAGATTGATGTGTCAGCCTAGATACGCAAAACGAGTCTCTGCTCATTCTGCTCATTCTCCTGTTGCCGTACAGAGATAGTATATTGAAAGAAGACATGATCCGTGCTGTTCATCTAATGGCTTGGGGACTCCTTTTCTGGTGGGCTTAAATAACCCCCCCTGTCGGACGCGTAAGGAGTCCGATATAAAGATTAGCGGACTTGACAGGCCGAATTCACATCTACGCTTCTTCAGAAAGGACATTCCCGTGTATATTTAACAACCGAGCGAGCGCTCGCCACATAAGCCATTTGCCATTTGTCTCCGGTGCGCGTTCCTCCATGAACCCACACAATCAGCAGACCCAATCTGCCTCTTCTGGCTCGATTTCGGGTTCTGCCCGAGGTAAGTGTCTTCCAAAGAAAAAAGGGAAGTTGATAAAATCCCTTCGTTTTCAGAGCGGCCTCAACAGAGGATTTCTGATAGTACAGCGGTTGGTCAAGGCAACCTCTGGTACTATCAGCAGCAGCAGCAGCAGCACGCCACTGGATTTGAAACGACACTCCCCACGTCGTCTTCATCGACGATGATCGGCCCTACAACTACCTTCTACAACCCCAATGACGATGCACTGGACACGAATTATCAACAATGGCTAGACTCTTTTACATCCCAGCAGCCTGTACCGCAGATAACCATTCATCCTTCTTATCAAACAGAAAGCGTGCACGCACCTCGTCCGCAGACTCTGGGGGTTTATGAACCCTCTCATGGGCAGTATTCTCCTTCGAGTTTGGTGGGCCAGTACGTTGGTTCGAGTGGGGGACACGTCGCACAATCTGAAGTCGGTGGGCTCGATGTCGTTGGTAGCAGTGCCACCTTTGGAACCCAGCCTGACATTTTCTCCGCTTTCTACCCCGATCTGCAATCCATAACTGGGAGCTCTTCTTCATCGCCCGACCAAGCGCAGTCGTACCATACATCGACCCCGGAGTCGACTTTACATTCGTTTTCAAATACTCCCGACTCTACCTACAATCAAGCAACGTATTCTGCCCCTCAACAACAGCCTCAGATTCACCCTCAGATTCAGCAGCAGCAACTTCAACCCCCTCGACCTGCGGCCCCGCGGCGGACAATTGCACCCCGGCCGAAGCAGCAAAACCCTCCAAGACAACCACCTTCCCAATTCCAGCAAACGCAACCTCAAACACGTTTTGTTGTCCAACAGCAATCACCACCACCTACATCACATGCTTCGACTTCTCAAGCGAATCCATCAGCTTCCTCTTCAGGTCCAACGGGTGTTTCGTGGACAAGTAGTGAACCTCGCTATTCTCAGACTGCTTCTTCAAGTCGTAATACTGGGACGTTCTACCAGACTCAGGTTCCTGCCCCTAACGTGCCTGCAGCTCCTGCGGGAAGCCGATCCGCTGCTTCTCAGAACCAGGCAAGCACATCCAAAAGGAATGAATCTGGTACAGCGTGTCGGACTGCGGAAAAAAAGAGTGGGAGGAAGAGACTTAGAGAAGACGATAACCAGGATGCTGGAAATGAGAGTGATTCGGATAGCGACGAAGGTGATGGTTTGGGTATGACCGGCAGCATCACTGTTGGAGGTATTGGAAAAGGAGGGAAAAAACGTAAAGGCACAAGACTGTACGTTTTTTTTTGCTCCAGCGTCTAGCTCTTCATTTCCATTCTCTCTGTTGGTTTTTTACTCATTCTATCTTTTTCTCTAAACCTTTACTCCTAAATGGCCGAACTCGATTCCTCCAAATCGCTTTACGCTTGGCTGCCTGTCGACCTCCTCATATATGCTGTCTGTCTCCCTATCCGACGTGATATGGATATTATGTAATCAATTCACGCGTTATCCCGCCTTATTTGTCTCGCCCTGACTTACCCATAATGGGCTCCTGTGGCAACCTGGACGCATCGAATCAAATGTACTAATATTCTTCCCTTACATTCCTGCTGTCGGGGTGCTGTTAATTTTATCGGTATATTTTTTGTGCCGGTTTGCATTTTTGTTGGACACTGCCTTTATCATTCTCGAAACGCATCGTGTTTGGGACCCCGTGGAAATTCTGTACTTGAATTTCAACCTGGTTCAAACCTCCGCTCTTTTACGGACGCCGACGCCACGAAAATGGACAAATTGTTTTACGGGTTAACGTTGTCTTGCGACTTGCCAATCTGCGGTTGATCTCGTCTCGTGTTCGATGCGATCATCGGTCCTTGGTTCTACAGTCCAGGCGCCTGCAAACATTGCAAGAAACTCAAGGTACGTCTTTCTAAGGACTTCTCTTGTCTTGTTCTTTCCATCTAACACAAATCTCCTGTCATTGCTTTTCACTCGACCTGTCTGGAACTACGCTTTTGCCTCATCTCGGTCTGAACTTTCTGTCTTCAATGATCCGTTAATTCAATGGTCTGGCGGTCTTACAATCCATCCGTCCCGATCATGTCGTCCTGCTCGATTTTTGCTGACAACATTCTTCGGTCATCTGGCCTATTTGTTTCTCCCTTTTCCCCCCGGGAACTGTCAATCTCACTTTTGCCTTAATCTCAACTTTAACTTGGCGCGCTCCATCTGGTTTTCGGTTTTGTTAAACCGAATGGCCCTGACAATCATTGTCCCGAACTACAGATGAGATGTGAGTTTCCGACCGATGAGGACATATGCAAGAGGTGTAAGGCTAGCGGTCATCCCTGTATTGTGGAGGGTCGTCGGCCGAGAACTGCGCCAAAGTGGGTGTCTATTCTGTGTCCTCCATTTTTTCGTTTGGCATGTGGATCACACAATTTTTGCCGTTCAAACTGTCCAAGCTCGCAGCATTGGACCTCGAGGTGTATGTGTATGATTGATTACACTTGAGTCTTTGAAGTTATACTATTCGGAGAAACGTGTGGTTCTCAAGTCCTGTTTGGGTTGATGGCTATCTGAGAGGTCCGGTGCGGCTCTGCTTTTATCGAAACATCCGTTATGGGTTATAAGACTCATGTGTCCTGGGACCTATTTCTATCCTTGACATTCTTCAGGTCTCTCGTCTTTCAAAGTTAATTGGTGTACGCAAGGATGGATTCAGCGATAGAAGCACCTCTAAACCCACCTTCGCCCTCTATGCTTCCTTTGGCTATCAGTTCTTCTGAATGCTCGTCCGCTGACCTATCTCTTTCGTCTTCTAGCAAGCGAGAATATTTGCTTGCACAGATTCGACAGAAAGATGCGATCATCGAGTCGCTCCTCAAGCAGGTCTTTGAATTTCTTATCTTATCTTTCAAATCCTTGACAAGAACAACTATTTTGATTTTTTAGCTTCACAATCCTTATATCGCAACTCCGCTATCCATTGCGTCTTATCGCATGGCGACTTCACCTTCCGACCAGAACAACACAAATGTACTGTCCTGGTTGGAACGACTACAGACTAGTGTTCATGACGTTGGCAAGTCAGGTGGCCCACGGGCTTTCCTTGACATTCGAGATCCTGCCGGTGAAGACTCGGACGGGGATTCGGAGGGGAAGCGAACTTTGGCTCAAGGAGATGTTGGGACGCAACATAAGACAGAACAAACTGGAAACGAAGAGCCACTGGGTGATTTGGATGGTGAAGACTCCCAGTCGGCGCTGCCGGATGCTACGGTACCTTTCGGGTTGATTGCCAATTTGAGTTTAGGCAATACGAAGAAAGCTGGTAGAAAGAAGGACACGGGGAAAGATGCTGCAGGACTTTTGGAAGAAGATTTGAATGATGATAATATCGGAGTAGCGAATGAGACGTATTTCATGCCGGGTAACGAATTTGTGTTTGACTCTTGTCTATTTGGTAAATTTTATTCTGTTGCTTTTCCAGGACCTGCTACGGATTTGGGGATCAGGGCAACTCTGATTGAACAGCACAGTCCACCCGATATTCTTGTGCACGGACTCGTAAAAGCTGAAGACGTAGAAAAGCTTTTTCAAATGTGCGTCATCAAATCTTCAGTCAACATCGGTGTTCTCTGACATTGAATTTCAAATTTGTAGCTTTTATGAACGGATAAATGTGCGCGATTCTGCATCAAGTCTTCTTGAGTAAATTACTGACATTCAACATTTAGCCTTTCATTTCCCTTCTCGACCCTGAACTCCACACTCCTACGTCAACGTTTGCGAGATGTCCTTTTCTCTTCACAGTCGGCAAGTCATTTTCTCTCTACCTTACACGTTCAAACATGAAGTATTAATGTTGACATTTGTAGTTTGCGCTATTTGTTCGAGATATTATAAAGAGAAGTCGGAAATATACCCAATCGCTATGCACTTTGCGAAACACTCTGCCGCAAACGCTCTGACGGATGGATGGAAATCCGTCGAGCTCTGTCAAGCTTACATACTCATGAGCATTTATGCTGTCCCGGCACGCAGATGGGAAGAAGACCGGAGTTGGCTGTATGCTGGTCTGGCCACAAGGTACAGTTCCTTAATATGTGCATTTAGGGTTTATTAACGAATTTCTGTTGTGTCCAGACTTGCTACAGACCTCAACCTCCATCAAGTGTCCACCGTGAAGCCCCAAACAGAAAAACAAGAACGCGAAATGTTGAATAGAAGGCGGGTATGGTTGATTTGCTTCAACCTCGATAGGTCGACGGCGACTCAATTTGGCAAACCGTCGACGATCAAGGAGGATTAGTAAGTCGTTTTTGTCATATTTTAACCTTTCTAATCCTGACGTCCGGAATTTTGTAGTCTCGTCCGCAAGTCAAGTGATTGGTACAAGAAATCGAAATACAATCATCAGGTTAGTTGTGAATTGTAATGTTGCTATCTATTCCTGACGATTTACTAGTATGATGTTCACCTATGCGCTTACACGGCTCTTCTTCGGATCGTTAAGAAGTTTCACGATGAGATATTCAGTGATCCTAATGAACCCACAGGTCTAAACAGGGTATTTCATCAAGGAAACTATTTTGTAGATTTCTTTTACTGACTTTCGCCTGGTCAGAACATTGATTTCAAGAGTGTCACGCTCGCCCACGATGCCCAACTGACGGCGTATCATCGAGAATGGTCAAAACGTTTCAAGGAAGATTCCGATCCTCGTGATCTTGGCTGTGTCTTCCGCTGCTCGTTATTACCATTGTGGGTCCTTGACATTCTTGCCACTCAATGCGGCGTTAATTTATTTTCTATGATAAAAAAAGTCTTGTTGCCTATTCCCGTCTTGTCATGTTCTCTTTTGGTTTCCAACAAGCATTTAGGCGAGGTCTCCACGATACCATACCTTTATTTTTTAACACGGTACGTTTCTCTTTTTTTTGCTCCAATTTCTTTTTCTGATGTTGAAATTAGTGCTTGGACGCCGCAAAGACTGTGGTGAAGATCATGATAGACAGTCTCGCACCCAGTGGATACATGCGGTTCGCACCCGATGGCCACTTCATCTTCGCTTCCTTTGCGTCTGCCTTCCTGCTCAAACTTCTCAAACCCGAATTCTCTTCGTTCTTACTCAAAGAACAGGAAAACGAAATTTTTGAATTGATTGGACGCTTGATTCATACGCTGAGCTCGCCAAAAATTGCTATTGATGACAGACATACTCCTAAGCTCTATGCACGATTCCTGGCAAGCCTTCTCTCTCGACACAGACGAGATGGAGCTTCTACTGGGCGGTTGCAGACGAACACACCACCACAGAATCAGCCTTCGTCGGGTACACCACAAGGAATATCTGGGTATATGCCGTCTGCCGGTCCTTCTACTCAGAGTGGCCCAAGTGGGCAGCAAAACACTGGTCAGGGATCACACAACGTAACACAGGCGGTAAACACCACAACATTGCCTCAAGCACCTCTGGCCGATGCATTTATGCTTGGGGACATTGACATAATGATGGACGGAATCGGTGATATTTCCGAGGCGGAGATGCTTGCTACCATGCAGGCTATTACGGGTCCGTCATGGTGGTCTAATGTGATGATGCCAGGGTATGTCATTAGTATTATTTTGTACTGACGCCTCTGCTCACTTCTCGAGTAGCTTCTCGTGGCCGGAGGGTTCGCCTTCTCCACCTCCTAACCTGTCACCAACTGTGCCCTATGTGAACACTACCAACATGGCGATTCCACCATTTATCCCTTCATGGAACATCTTCCAGGGAACTACTGTCACAATGTAAAAGTTTTGAACATGGATGCTGTATTTTTGAAAAATTGTTATAAATTCCTTCGTTTTTCGCGATTACTCTAGGGTTGTAATTCTTTTTTTCGGAAATGTTTTGTAAATTGTAATGTATTTTTGGTTATGCAAGTATTTTCTAGTTTTAAATTTTACTGAACGTGAAACAGTGGCTGTGTAGATAGCCGGAAGCGCCACGTCGACGGTCGCAACGATTAACGGTAACACCATCTTTCTCAAAATCAGCCATGGACCTCCTTCACTCTCAACTCTACAAAATACAGAAACAGTTGGCCTTTGTTGCGATTGAGCCTATCAATTGGAAAGCTTATGTTCAGAGTTTCTCATGGGGTGTTACTCTTTTTGAGTCCTACCTTTTGTGAGTAATTTCATTCGGCGCATCCCCTCTGTATTCTGAAAGGTTCATTCAAAAAAAATTTCAAGGATACGTCAATACCCTTTATACTCTAAAAAGGAACCTCCAGCTTCACTGAAGGAGCACTTCGAACCTGGTGTCTTTGAAAAGTCTCAGAATTATGGGAAGGACAAGGCTAAATTTGCATTGTTCTCTGGGCTTTACAAGCAAATACTGGACTCTGTTATGCTGCAATATGGTTTTTATGCCTGGTCGTGGAATGCAGGAGGATGGTTGATTGCGAAAGCAGGATACGGACCAGAATACGAGGTAAAATCTTTAGTCCATTAGGCTGACTCAACCCTCTTATTTATTCCTTTCGCAGATTCTTCAATCTATAGCTTTTGTCTTTATCCTGTTTATTCTTTCTTCCGTCCCAACTCTTCCTCTGCAAGCCTACAGCACGTTTGTATTGGAGGAGAAACATGGATTCAACAAAACCACTCCTTTGCTTTTTGTCACTGATCTAATCAAGACTTGGGCAGTTGCATTTGTTTTTGGGGCTCCTTTCCTTGCCGTTTTTCTCTCCATCTTCAAATGGGCTGGCGATCGCTTCGTACCTTGGCTGATGGCCCTCATGTGAGTCACTCTGTTTTCTATTGATGACTTAAATCTAAAGCTGGCGAGACAGGATCTCCTTCCAACTTGTCATGGTTGTCGTCTATCCAACCGTCATCCAGCCGCTCTTTAACAAGTTGTCGCCTCTTGCGGAAGGTGACCTGAGGGACAGGATTGAAGGCTTAGCTGGCAAGCTCAAATTCCCCTTGAAGCACCTGTACGAAATAGACGGATCAAAACGCAGCTCTCACAGTAATGCATACTTCTTTGGTCTTCCTTGGGTAAGTTTTTGCTCAATTCCTATTTCTATATGATTCAAATCATTATGTCGTTAGGCCAAACATATCGTCATCTTTGACACCCTCATTCAGCAGAGCAAGCCTGAAGAAGTCGAGGCTGTTCTTGGTACGATTTTGAATCTTCTTTGACATGTTTAGAAACGATTTGACTGTTCTCTCTTTAGCCCATGAGCTTGGCCATTGGTATTATCACCACTCAACTAAATTCATGGCCATCTCTCAGTTCCACATCTTCACCATCCTTGCCCTCTTTCCCGCCTTCCTACACGCACCCCCCTTGCTCCGCTCGTTTGATTTCCCTAAAGAAGTTGCCGCCCAACCGCCCACTGTTGTTGCATTCCTCCTCTTCCAGATGATCCTGACGCCCGTCGAAGCGGTCGTCGGCATCGGCATGAATGCCATCAGTAGACGATTCGAGTTCCAAGCCGATAAGTTTGCAGTTGAACTGCAGGATCAACTGAAGGATGAAAAGATGGCCGATGTAGGAGATAGGTTGGGCCGAGCGTTAATCACTCTGCACGTCAAGAATCTCTCGACAGTTTGGGTTGATTGGCTGTAAATATTTTCGTTCTCTTTTTGGAATGCACATTAACTGATTTCGCATAGGTACTCCGCATATCACCACTCACATCCCACTTTGACTGAGCGCTTAAAGGGTCTCGAGGCATTCCAAGTACAACGTCAAAAGAAACAATGAAAATTATAAGGTTGGCATCATTCGTTGTATTCTCAGATCTTGGTGTCACCATGCTACTATTCGAAGTACAAGTCGCCATAAGCATTATTATTTGTATTGTGCAATCCATTGAACTATGTCTACTGAATGCATTGAGATCCGTACATGTGTAGAATGGCAAGACAAAGTAAAAACTATCCCTCAGTGGTATATATTATACTTCCAAACACGTAGTGGTTAGTGCTGATAATCTTGGGCATCTTGCCAACCCTTATCAGTATCAATATTTACGAGTATTGGCAAGGCCGCCCAGATCATGAACACGAGGAAAAAGAACGAAAAGCGGATGTTGCCTGTGATATCCGAAATCAAGCCAACCACAAGGGGGCCGATGAAAGAGCTCGACTTATGAATGTAGCGTTATTACAAGATGCTCAAAGATGTAACAACAAATCAAGTTTACCTTGTCTGTTATGGAATATAACCCGTACCACCTCGCTTCCTCTCCCGGAGGCAGCAACTTGGTGTAATACGCTCTCGCATAACCTTGAAAGGCGCCATATACCGAACCTATGAAGCTCAACGATTGGTAAATACCCCAACTGATCCACTGATCCCAGCTCACCAAAATACGCCGCAAGAACAAACATCTCTTCTGGAGTCGTGAGACCACCAAACCTGGCCTTTCCTTGAGTGACAAATCCAAGGCAGCCGTAGGCCGGTATGGCACTCGCCATAACGACGAGGATGACCAGTATTTTTAGAGAGGACCATTGATATCTTCGCTGGAGGATGGGCCAAACCAAAGAGCCAATGATACCCGAAAGAGGCGAGATCACACCAACAAGGATAAGAGCCGAAGATGACATGTGTAATGTCGTTTTGCCGAATAGTAGGGCGGTGGAAGTGATTGTTGTAAATCCTGATTAGAAGAAAATGTAGTGTCAAAGTCGTCCAAGGATTTTCATCTTACCGTCGGAAAGGAGAAACCAAGCTGCAAGAAACTTGAATGTGTTCCTCAACTTCTTGATCTCTGTCCAGCGGAACGTATTTACGAGCCTGATCCAGGCAGATGTAATTTGCGTTCCGACACTCCAGTCCTTCTTGCCAAGTATATCTTCTTCCCTGTGTTCTGCAGGAGAACTGGAAAGGAAGAGTGCGGCTGGAATTGTGAAAAGAGCCCACCAAACCCCGCTCAAGCCGATTGCCAATCGAAGAGCGAATGTTGAACCATTCAGTTTCGTCACCGGAACCAAGGCCACAATAAGAAGCAAAATCCCAGCAACGTATCCCAGAGCGATTCCAAGAGATGAGATACGGGAAGTTTCTCGTGCCAGCACAGCTTGATATTGCAGTTCCATTTTCTTCCTTTTATCAGAAACATTTTGGATGGAATTTTGAAGCAGAGGGGCAGCAGGATTGTCTGAGTTGGTATCGATATCAACACCGTTCCATATGCCAGCGCCAGAAGCATCACAATCCTCTAACTGACGTCGCAAGTCAACCACGTCTGGTGCGGTTTGTGCTAGGGAAGGAAGATAAGCGTTCATAGCCACAACGGAAGCGCCAAAGCCAACATTCGCAGCAATAGCCAGGAACGAAGAGAGATACCACACGGGTGACGAAGAAGGAAGGAATAGGAAAAGGGTTGCGGCAATGGATCCAAATAGTGCAAAGCCGAGAAGCAAAACCTTTCGATGAGGAGCTAATAGAACATTCAAAAACTGATTCAATGCGTTTTAAAGACCACCAGTTGCTTACGATGATCAGCAATGCCACCCATAGAAATGACAACGAGTGCCTGAAGAGCGACAGAAATCGAATATGTGTATAAACTGACCAAATTTCAGATATTTGCAATGTATAAGTCACTAGTAGACGAACCTATAACTCGCAGTATCAATCCATACCCAACCGACCTTCACAACACACCGCACGGCTTCAGCACCATCTAAAGAAGCTCCTTTCCCATGCCCTAGTCTAGGAAAGCACGGAAGAATCTTGTCAGGCAGCAAAAACCCGTTATCTCTTGCAAATTGTTCCAAACATATTGGAAGAAAGAGCGTCAAAGAGACTATGACAAAAACTTCGCTGAAAAAAGTCTACTTGAGATATGAATATCTTTCATTGATGAGTGAATCGTACCTGGCAAAGGCATAACTTAACCATCCAAATAACCTATGCTTGTATTCATTGGAGAACGGCATACCAAAGGTTCATTATGATAATATGAAAGTCTGACAGTGAAAGCGACATAAGTCAGAGTCACGTGATATAAAATAAATAGGATATCTACGTGCACTAAGCACTTGTAACAAACCGTACAATCCTTGAATGGGTACTGTACTGACTGTAGCAATCAATCGACACACTTTACCAATTAAGGTGGTTGGCTTGACATTCTAAAAAATCACGCCAACGAAACGTGATGATGGGGATGAAGACATAGAGCTCCACCAATCTAGTGCAATAAATAAGAGGGAATAAGTTCCCCCGCAAGAAGAGAACCTTACCTGCTGCAGAAATACTTCTACCATGTCACCGTCTTTCATTTCCAGCTGAAAATGACATTAATCGAAGACAGAATGCATGTACCCAATCACTCACTCCCGCGGGCGTGTCATTTGGTTGGATGCGGTCCCCGTCATATGTAAATCGCAAGGATTCTGTGTATTCGGATCATGTCCGTTAAAGAAAAATTGAACAGTCATTCCAGAAAGCAAAAATTTAACAGCGTACCTGGATCTTTGCCGAAACGTTCCTGCATTCGTGTCATTTAGTTTCCAGATGGCACTTACAGGGAGGATGACATACTGCAGCAGCTCCAAATATCTTACTAAATTTCATATTTGCTTTCACTTTCACGGTAATTTCTACAAAGATGAGATCAGACGTCGCGTCGGGCGAGAGCCCTGAGTCTCACGTTGATCAATGCAAGTGATTGTAAGATTAAGCTTTGGTTTGACGTCTTCAGGCTCCTGGGACATAGCTGACGCGTATTCAAGGATAACGAGGTAGCCTCAAGTAATTGTCCTTGTTAAGATTGCGCCGTGACATAAACGGCGTCACCACGTGTAGCTGTTACATCGTTACACTACTGATCTGTTGGCAACAGGTAGTTCAAGACTCTTTTCGCTAGCCTCTCACGACCGTCCTCGTAATTAGAGAATAAGGTCGGCAACTCAAAACGCTGAGAATTTTGCTCAGCCCAAACCTTGATCTGTTTCGCGCCATCTTTATCTTTGACAGCCTCAAACATGAATTGCGGTCTTGCAATGCCTCTTTTCTGGCAATATTCTATTTCAAGCATGTAAGGTAGCAAAACGAAGGACAAACGAAATGCTCACCATAAAGAGCGGCAAGATTTGAGTTCGACGGAGGTGTCTCCCCTAGAGTCTCCGCCGATGTTGACAGAATTTTTGCATCATCAAGTGGTTCCTGTTTAACTCGACTATCAGACCCTTCCCGCACATGAGATCCGTCTTTCGATAATCCTCAATCAATCATGGGATGTTCGTATATTTCAAATGTAAACACGTACCAACAGAGGATCGATCCTTCTTGCTCTCCTCCCCCGATTTACCCCTTTGATAGTTGTTCCGACAATGTTGAGAACCGCCTTGTGCGTGATCGAGATGCTGTTGATGATTAGCCGGGTGACTGAAACCACAAGATGAACAATGGGTTCCATGAGAAAACGATTGTGAAGGAGACCCTGGTGATTGAGAAAACGCATCCTGATGCGGGGAATATGGTGAGGAATATGGCAAGCGAAATATTGGAGGGTATTGGCTTGACGATGTTGGAGGATTTGACAGAGGTGGTGGATATATAGGCGGTATTGTCATGTCCGAAGGGGAATGTGAAGAGTAGTGCGTTGGAAGGGTTGGGGTATGTGGAGGATAAGATACGTAGTGTCCATTGGGATACTGAGGCGGATAGTGGTGGGGATGCGCGTAATGGCCATATGGCGCAGGTGTAGAGATTGAAAGAGGGGGCGGTGCAGATGGACCATAGTATGTATAAGAATGGGAGGATGGAGCCAGTGGTGGCGAGTTGATATAAGCGACGCTTGGATACTGGCCCACAACAGGTGGAGGGTAAGCAGAATACGAAGATCCATAGGGATCTGGTTGTGCATAACAATCAGGTGGGTATGAGATAGGCGAAGAGTAAGTTGTTTGTTGAATGCGGTTATCTGGCTGATAATAAGAGTTCGACTGAACATAAGGTTCAGGTCGATTCTGCGGGTCAAATTGAGAATAGTGATTCGGTCTCGAATGTAAAGGACTAGTTGGCGCACTATGTGGCGGTGGCTGATAAGGATGAGAAGTCTGAGACCGGGTGCTGGCTGCATAAACCTTTTGATCACCATGATTTCGGTGAGCATTTACTTTGGCAAAGGCACGAGGAGCAGTGGGAGGATGTGCAGTCTGATCACGGGAATAAGGTCTGTTTGACATACTTGTACTCTTGTATCCAGACTGGTCCTGCCCCACCGACTGCGACGCTGAAGAATATGCGTTGGTGGAGCCAGGGCCACCGGATCCAGCTAAACGAGATCTCCTCCAGCCATTTTTTGCAGAGGGACCCGTCGGCGGCTGAGACAAATAGTGCTTGCGATACATAAGTGTGCCATCCGATGGTGGCTCAATCTTCATTTTAGAGCGGAAATTTGACGAGGCGCCACCGCCCACGTCGAAATTACCATCCCTATCTCTGAAATTACCTTTTCTTCTTTTATATTCCTGCCCATCATCAAAGTCACGGTCACGATCCTTTCGTTTCGCGACATAATAGTCTCCATTCCCTTTTGTCTGTGCTTCCCAAAAGGGTGTATAGTCAGAAGGAAGGGGTCCACCTCTGAATCGCAGAAGATCGACGAGGCCTTGTTCTGCCGCAAGACATGCAACTGCAGCCTTGGCATCAGCCTTATTACGATATTCCGTGTTCACAGTGTACTCCCGTACGTCTGGCTCCCTCGAAGAAATATCTGCTTTGAGGGTGCAACCAAAGGCTGTGCAAGTTCATGAGAGGTGTGCTTCGACAGAATAATACGAAGATCAGCATACCATCTCTTTCTGTTGCATAAACAAATATAAGTCGATTTCCTAGTTTCACCTTGGTGCATTCATAAGACAGAGTCTGAAGTATTTTCTCGTTCGCTAATTTTCTTCTGGCGGCCGGAAGTTTGTTCTCAGCTTCTTCTTTCAGCTCGCGGATATAATTTCCAACGCCTTGGGACATGGCTAACAGGCAAACTGCAGACCTCGCTTCCGTCCGCTTCGGAAATTGTGGATCGACGAGGTACGTCCTCGTTTCACCGGGTCTCTGTATACGAAGTATGCACCCGTGCACTGAAGAAAGGAATGGTCATAAAGGCGGTTTAACAGAGAAAGAAGTCACCAACGATGGCGTACGCCGTCAACAACCGGCGTATAACTTGAAAACAATCTTCCGCCTCTTGCGGAATGTAATATGAGATTTAGCCAAGCAGGCGCATTAAACTCGTTCGCGGTCACGTCCCCGATCTCTTCTGGGAAAGGCCGTGGAAGTGTCTCAAAAAATTCCTGGAGAGTTGTCCCTCTTGGTGGTGGAGGAGGAGTGAGTTCACGGGCAGTGTCCAAAAGTTCCTCTGAATTTTCGGTAACTTTGGAGGGCTGCGTCTGGCCATTACCGTATTTAATGAATTCAATAACGCCTTCTTCAACAGCAGCTCGAGCACATGCGACTTTGGCTAGCCTTTGATAACTGAAGATGGGATCAACAGAATAAGCACGGAAGACGTGCGCGTTAAGAGATATTCGCAAAGCTGCACCATGTTCTATGAAGTGTGAATGAGAGAACGGACGACCTCTCTAAACATTACTAACTTACTCTTCTTGTTCTTGGAATCGTTGTAAGTCACCCAATGTGGCTTGACTTTCCCTGCTCGCCACTCGACACAAGTATCCTCAATTAACTTCAAAGGTTCCTCCTCCTCCGTGTACCAGGACATCCCAGGCGTAATCTCGCTTGTAGCATTGTCAATTTCGACATTAAAAGGATTAAGAAGCAGCCCCTTCTTTGCTTTCAAGGCATCCGCGTCACCCGAGATGATGAAGTCAACGGCCCCCATTTCGATGGCAATCTTCGCAGCTTGCATGCGTGCGTCTTGTCTACGGCTGAAACCAGCTTTATGGTCAGATTTATATGATCTTGTGGCACCGTATGGACGTGTAATGGTTAATATGCACTGTTTATCTGAAATAAAAGTTCAACAAGTTAAATGACTTGCCCATAAAGTTCAAAAATGAAAAGTACGAACTCTTCGCATCCTCTTCCATATACTCGAACTTCAAACAATCCGAAGACCCAAATACCCTATGACTAGCTTCATGTAACACGGCTATCATATTTCTCATCGCTCTCTGTTCGTCAGCTTTTGCCTGCCCATTCCTATCAGATGCCACTGCGCCGTCTACAGCCTCCCCATCCTTTTCATTGTCTTTATCTTTGTCCGATGCCACTGGAGCTTCCGGCAACTGGACGTAAAAGCTCACATCAAATACGGTGGTGGACGATGTCACGTTTGACAAGAAATCATCAATAGACAGGGCACCAAGTGCGGCAAGATCGTTGGAAACAGTGTCGAAAGGTCTTGGAAGATCTTGCACGATAGGTAATCCCAGTTGATCGATGTCAGTAGATGCCACAGGCGTTGTTGCTATAGCTTCAGCAGCTATAGATACTGGAAAGGGCGTTGGGGTAGAGGCAGTGCGGGTACAAGCCGTGGAACTATCTGAAATCTGATCGTGTGTCACCAAAACGAGCTCTTCAGCGACAGATGTGGGGATGCTCTTCGACCTGCCATCGTCGAGCTCCATAGTGAGAGAAATGTAGACTTGACGGAGAGCCCAGCCAAGTCTGCAAGAGAAGGATTTGAGCCACTCGCTGGTGATGAGAATAGATATAAAAACAAAGTGGTCCCGGCACACATGGCTATCAAAATGAGGCTCTGGGATATCGGCTATCTTACTTTCGGGTCTATTTTCCTACCACTGAAACAAATGGGGTATCGAAATTGTCTGGACAGTAGCAAAAAAATTATTATACATGTCAATGATACTCATAGTCTGTCGATGGAGTAGAAATGACTGAACTAAGAAAATGATTTACGGGAATAAGTTTATCCGCCATGTCATTGAAAGAAAAGATTGGCAAAGTAGAGTATGGTTCAGGTGGAAAGAAAAACGAAGGTGGAATCCATAGCAATCTGGGTATATAGGGTTTTAAAGACCTGGCGGAAGTCGATGAGAAGGGGATCCCGTCCCCAACGCATTGTCGACGTCTTCTTCGTCTGTTGAGTCACAAAGAGGGACTTCGTAAACCTTCGGTTTCGGCGCGAAGATGATGTTCGGGTTAGGGACAAATCCGATTGCTTTACCCTGATCATCCCAATGTTGATGGTTTGTCTCCTTCAACGGAATATCGTATTGTGAACTGCCAGAATTGAATACGTCTGTTGTGGACGAAGATGGAGCTCCGTAGGGCGAAAAGGAAACACGAGCTACCTTGGCTTGCCTGAAAGTCAGAGCCATCTCATCAGCGCTAGAAATGGGCGAAATAAGGCGGGGGCATTACCGTGCTTTCCGCCTATCATAGATTACTTGTGGTTTGACTTTGTTCATCGCGTATATTATATACCACATGGCCAAAACTGTGATAAGTACGGTTAGAGAAAGGACAATGTTACTTATAAGACGACTCTTTGCGTCAGTTGTACCTGCGAATTCAGCCCTCAGCGAAGAAAATTAGGGCCAATGTTTGACTTGCTTACCAGTAGCACTTTGCTCCAAAATCACGCCCAGATAGACAGTAATGAACTGCTTTGGCATAGATAGGATCGCAGCAAGTGAGAATACGATGATACCCATGCCACATGCGGAGAAGACCGCAGTGGTAACTGCGAAACGATCAGATATATATAAAAAGGAATAGCATAGCCTTACAGTGACCAGGAATGGCACTTAGCCGGGCGATGAGAGCAATTTTAAACCCGCCATCCCGAACAACCCGTGCCAGGCAAGCGTAAAATATGTTCGTTTTCTCAAGCTTTTCTCCTCGAGCACGACAACAATACTTAAACGCGCTGTGCTTTAAAGGTGAATTTTGTAATTTGGTTAACCAGCAGAATAACTTACTAAAAGTTCCCGACTTCACCGAGGAAGGTCCCGGCAGCCACGATAGCGAAACCAATCCACAAACCCCACACGAGGCCACACAACACAGCGACAATTTCATGACCAAAGAGCTATAGACACGAGTGAGAGTCTGAGTTGATAATGAGAAACAATGCAACGCACTGGTGGAAATGATATCACAAACAGCACTGCAATTGGAACAAGCCATCCGAACTTAAACCTGAGAGCAATGAGCAATGAGCATTAGTAAATGGGAAGTCAAGGATAGTCAAAAGCTCACTTGTCTCTTAACCAGGTTGCCACAGGTGTTAACCAATGAACAATCTGAACATGGTAAACAGTCATCAGAGCAACAAGCACTACCGCCACGACCAGAATCACATAGTACCCTTATCAAACCCATTCAGCTTTTCATCTGAGAGTTGGATAGAAATCAGCTCACATATCCACTCCTTTCTGATCCAGAATTCCCGGGAAGTGACCGTTTTCCAATCAATCGCTCCCGTTCTCATTTCCCTGAGTTCGCTAGGCGTTGGACTTGGCGTTCGAGTTAGGTACCGTGAAGGTTCAGTCGGTTTCGTGTCAATCGTCGTTGTCGAATTGAGTCCCTGGTACATGGAAATCGAGACTGGCGAGTATACATCATCGTTGCCTGACGTGGTTTTGGCTTTCACATAGTCGCCTTGGTAGTTCATTGTTGACACCGTCAGAACCGGCCTGAAACTGTGCAGTGTTTTTTTTGAAAGCGCCAAATTCCAATGCCATTGCGTAGTTTCAAAATAAAGTCACATGATATGGAGTTAAGCGTGTAAACTTTAACAATGTTTTAAAACAACTCGCCTTCGTCAAGTCCTCTTTTGCCATTCAACCACGTCTTTGCAAAAAAAAAAACAGACACTGTGATACCCGGCTGAAATACAATTTTCTCTTCCTGTTCTGTTACATTGTCGGACATTTAAAATTCACATTGTAACGCACGTTACAGAGTGTTACAAGGTTTTTGATCATTAACGGTCATCGTCTTCCGGTACTGTACGGGTACTAAATTTTTTTGATGGTTACGTAGTGCAATAACAGAGTAATTTAGGTCAAAATATATATTTTTTATTCGCAGCGACGTCGAGTTACTGTACATTTACTTTTTGTTCTAACACCGTTACAACTCGTCCGGACCGTTAAGGGGGTTATCACGCGTGACAGCGCGTTACCATCAAAAAATGATTTCTCCGACAATGTTGTAGGGATTTAGCTGTCAGATGATTTCGTGGAAGTTGTGAGGCATTTGCATTACAAGGATTGCTTTCAACACTTGCCCCGGGCCTCCGTGCTTTTAAGTAGCTACAGCACACATGTTGCCTTTTATGGTAGCCTTTACCTAAACCAGTAGCTCGCAAGGGCCAGAGCTACAACACAAGTCAAAACTGGGGAAGAAGAATCAAGGTTTTTCAGCGATGTTTTAGCACACGGGATAAATTGCATGTCTGGCCGCGTTGCCATCAATTTATGTCGTTGGGTCAGTCCCGATAAGCCACGGCCATCTGTTACAGAACTCGCAACGTCAACATCAGCGGTGTTTCATTACACAAGATCTAGACATTTGGTATAATCCAGTCAATAGAGTGCATCTTATTATATATATATTCTATCGTGACCCAGTTGGCACAGAGGGACTGCCCTCAAGATCCCTATTATCGACAGCATTACCTTCTATCCGACTGAACTTTCCCTGATTGTCATCATCGAGCTTCGCCTTTGCATTTTGCAGATCAACCCTAAAATTTGTCTTGGTGTTGACCAATTTGAATGTCTGAACTTGACGGGGTGAGCCTGACGACGTGATTGAGCCTGCTAGCGGTCCGTGACGCGACAGATGTTCCCTATACAATCCGAATCGGACGTTTCTGTAGACGTAGCAGGACATGTTGGTCATCAGAACGAATGTAGGTGGACCGAACAAGACGACGACGATGGGGTTGACATGAGTGTAATACAGCACATTATACACGAGGGCGAATACTTGGCAACCCCTTATGGTCGGTCGAATTAGCTTCCTACATACAATTATTAAAAGAAAAAAACATTTACAGGTAGTAAGCTTGTCCGTCATGCAAAATCGATTTTGAGAATGCTGGGAGATGCCTTCCCAATATCATCACACTGACTCCGTTCTTGACATTGACATCCACATATGACCTACGCATAAACGCCCAAGATGTCGCGACAAAGACCAAAGTTTCGTGCATGATGGGGACAAACGTGACCGCCCTCGAGAATGGCTTCCCAGGACCCGAAAAGCAAAAATCCGTGTCGCCAATCGCCACGGCTTGAGCTCCAATTGGCAGCATGATGCTGCTGGCAAAGACGGCAAGCCAAGAAAGAGAGAAAAAGATAACGACAGATTTGTTGTTGTTGAAGAGGGCACAAACGCGAAAGACGAACAGCAGGAGAGTAGTTGGGACAGTGAGAGGATAAATCGAATGTATGCCGCGTAAGACGTTCAAGCAGTTGCCAACGGGTACAGCTAATGGTAGAGAATGTTCTTACCATTAGTTTGAAGATCGTGACAACAAAACTTACTTGAATAGATACTTAGCCCTAACATATAGGCAACAGATGATATCCTGTACTCCATTTCAGTGATCAGCGTGTAAGAGCATGAGCTTCATCTCACCTCGTGATACAATATATGACAAAGGTGATGTTGATTCGATGCTGCGTTATCAACCTATAATCTTCGTGAAGGTGCAAGAGTAAATCCCAAACCAAAGCCTGCATGATGGAAATAATTCTCTAATCCTTTTTGGAAAGGAACAAACCCACAGCTAATGACCCGATGGTTACATAGGTCTGCATTGCCATTGCTTTAGCTGCTTCAGGCGGCAAATATGCCAGCGGCGTATTTGGGTTGGGGAGCATGCTCGGTCCTGCTGCTGACATGACAACAAAAAGGGTCGCCTCTGGCGTTGGCACGGAAAGTTAATTTCTGCAAGAGGTCAAAGGAGCAGAAACTCACAGAGAATGTGGCGCAAGAGCACCTACGAATCATTCGCCGACGGGTCTATATATCATACGCCGTGAGAACGATTTCAAGAGTTCATTGGTCCTCCTAAGACCCATGAAGTGTAAAGGTCTTGAGTGTTCATCAGTTTAGCATAATTTCATTTTCTCGCAACAAGAATCTGAGGATCAACCCGGCAAACTGTAGGAAAGTTAACGTACGTAAGTCGACGCACAGGAGCAGGAGCTTTGCAATTCCGTGTCGCTACCCCTTTAAACTCTATGTGTTAGACGCATCTCCAAAGCACTCGTAATCATTTTTCAGGACATAGATCCTACCAAGCCAGAAACATGACTCGCGGATTACTTACTGCATATAGGTCTCGACTCCCATGGCAGGTACCGAAACCGCCTCTCTCATTCCATTTATCCGGATGATGGTCGAATAACACCTTTCAGTCTCAAGGGGTTTTCCAACGAAAGGAGTCTGCAGCGTTGATAGTGCCAGTGCCGCCAAATGACGTGATCCTTGGTAGACAAGCGACTGGTGTGACGCGTGACAGCCGAATTGAAGAAATACTAATAGTATTACCAGCCAACAAACAGACCACTTCTTTGAAGAGTGTTCATTGACAGGCTACAGCCAAATTTTAGGTGTATTTATATATATATTGTGGATTAAATGTCACTGCAGATTCGCGTTGCCAATGCGGCATGTACTGCGGATCATGTTAAAAATAGACAGGATTGAAGCAATGTAATAGATATCGATTTATACAAGCACAGTATGAAAACCCTGATGCATAAAAACAAGTTACAAGCAACATGTACAGCAGTTAGAACACTGGGACCACAATGGCTCAGGCATTCTGGGGTCTTCCATGAAGGGACCATGGCCCCACAACAGGACACCCTTGCAGCTCAGCTGCTGCCTGAAGGATCTCCTCATGGGCACCTGGAGCGTGGTGAGTCGCCATCGTATTGAATCAAGTGTATAACACATACTGTTCTCAAATTTAGTGGGTCCCTGTGTGTATATATGTCGATTAGAATAACAGGTGTACAAGTATGGTAGAATGCACGTACTATCTCCTCGAGTCTATAACCACCACTCTTTAGACTTTAAAAGGGCAAGGTGAGAGTAAGGAAAGAGCCGGCATAAATTCTAAAAGAACGTACTCGGGTCCAGGCATCGCATTAAACCATCCGATTGCGACCAACAGTTTGTCGCGATAATATCCAAGCCCACTGGCTTCAGCCCGATACCAGGGCGTAGCCGTCCATCTAAAACCAACATTCAGTGATTGACGCGTTTGGAAGATAAAGCACGGACTTGGTGGGATACATCCGAGGACACACTCCAGGTTCGAAGTGGGTCTTAATGCTTGTATCCACAGTCAACTTCGCTGTATGACGAGGGAGGAAGAGCCACCCCTGAATGAACGCAACCAGTTTCAAGGTGACGAATTTGACAACATGGATGGTTCTGGGTTGTTCCGGGTATCTGAAACGGACCATCACGTTAGATACAGCGGTTGAACGCAAGACATCTGACCCACATCATGGCCTTTCGAACGATGTCGTCCATCAGAGAAATTGCGATCCTCTGACCGAAGTTCTTTAAACCAAATGCTTGGGGCACTGCAGCCAAAAGCTCGTTGAGAGTGTGGGCTGCAGTGTCGTGGTTCGACTTTGCAGGAACCATGTACTTTTGCTCATATCGCTAGAAACCATTGAAAGGGAGCCCAGGACAAAACAACCGCGCTGCGTTACCTTGCTATGGGCGTACGTTGCATCGAAAGAGTCTGGTATATTCTGAATGTTCATCCTCTTCCCAATTTCTGACCAAAAAATATAGAAACAGTGCTTTTCGAGGGGAGAGAGCTCTCGCCAGCCGTATGCCCGAGCCCAATCCTGTGATAGATTGATGAAATAAGATATGAATGTTAAACAAAGGGACGTACGGCTGGTTCTGTGATGAATAAACATAATGTATACAGAAAATCGTCATTCGACTGCATAATTAGACGATCCCTGAGAAATTGTTGCCGACAGGGACGAATAGATGATACGAACAATCTTATAGTGTGAATGCAACCAATTGACCCTCGCGAGTGCAATCATAGCTCTTGGATCTTCTGCAGACTGGGCATCTTCACCCTTGAGTTTATTTTCCCTTGCGAACTCTGAGTCAACGAAACCAGAAATGGGACAAGTGAACCAGGTTGCTACGCAAAGTAAGCAGCAAGCATCCGTACATGTTGGACATTACATACAGATAAGAATCTCTGTCTGGTGAGATCACATTCAATACAGAACGATGACCCAGTAAAAAGAAGCGTACATCAGCATAACGGCGTGAAACAGTCTCTTTAGAACTGAATTGCTTCGTCGCAACCAAGAGTTTAGAAATTGTTGGCTAAGGGACGCAGAAATATGCACGGTAAATCGAGGCAAATCTTTATGATTTCACTCACAATGGCATACGTCTTAAATAGCGCAAAGGAAATGGCATAATTGAGAAGGAGTGGCATGTCGTAGTGCATAGACAGATGGCAGACTTTCTGCGCCTCCTCTGGAGTGATTATTCCTCGGCCACTGTCCCACTTTTGTCCATACTTGCGATGAATCGCATTGTAGTGTCTCCAACGAAGGAGTCGAATGGTAGCCACCCAGGCAACCACTCCGCCCACAATTGCATGGAGAGGTGTGAAGTGGAAATGATGAAGGCGCTCGAAGATATCATCGACGCCGGTAAAGATGATTTCAGGTACATTCAAAACCATGTTTGAATGAGTGCCTGTGGTCAGGGGAAAAGGATGAGGGGTCTATATATTCCGGAAGACTTGGTATCAGCGGACTTGTAGAAGCGATCAGCAAATAGCCGAAAACGGGTTTCCCTTTGACATATGCTCAGAAAAGGAATGTGTCTTTTATTCGCACATTTTATTAACCAAGCACGGCCACTCTACTCATCGTTTCTAGTCAGTTTTCCCTGAAGTTCAGAGCTAAGAAAAAGGGCGCTCATTCCGCATCGAAACAAACCGGACCTTGCCCTGCTCAGCGTATTTCTGCTCAGCTTGCAAGCCGCACGCCAATGCCTGCATCTCAGGCTGAAGACGAACACAGCGAGCACAGCCGTGTTGATGGTAGAGAGAACGACAGTGATAGTGAGACTGAGCCAGAATCAGAAGACGAGGGTGCGCACAGGGAGTGGGAGAAACGGAACCAAAGAGGAGGAGACCTTGTCAACAACCGCCGCGATTCATCAGAGAAGGATCACGATCGAGGAGAGGACCTTGTCGACAAACGCTGCGACTCATTGGAGAAGAATCACAATCCAGAGGGGGACCACTACCTTAGAGGAAAGGAGAACAACCAGCCGATTGCACGGGAACAACGTCCGGTCGCTAAGAAGGCAAACCCTCCTAAGCTGAACCTCGCAGCTTTGGCAATGATCCATCGCCCTTTAACGACCGCGCAAACTGCACAGAAACGAGTATTTATTCATAGTAACTGCTGACATTTCACTGACCACTATCCCTTTAGACACGAGATCCAAATAGTGACATGACGAATTCTGACTATGATGAGCCGAGGGCAAAGAAGCCCCCGCTTAGCCTGCCGCCAAATATCTTAAGAAAGCACAAGCAAGCTAAGTAC
>Ga0307514_10000972_pt1 | contig 42726 bp, 53 predicted proteins | sample 16_EM_MG_FD_203088 | JGI IMG/M metagenome (GOLD analysis project Ga0307514, IMG submission 203088) | Populus trichocarpa ectomycorrhiza microbial communities from riparian zone in the Pacific Northwest, United States - 16_EM | ecosystem: Host-associated > Plants > Roots > Unclassified | place...
CCACCCTCTTACCGCTTCCTCCGCGTCTTTCAACGTCTCCATCCTTCCGTAACACAATTCCTTTGACACCACCAGAAATCTCCCGTCATTATCTCTAAGTATTCTTGTACCTATCTGCGCCGTGACAATGATGCTGTACTTGATGTATGCTGTACTCGGTGTTAAGTCATGATCATGGCATGGAGAGAGAGAGAGGGATGACTTAGCTTCGTGTTTTTATGTGATGGTAGAGTTGAGCACAAGAAAGAGAGACAAGATGGGGGAAATCATCATGAGAAACTGGGACTTAGAAGAATTTCGTGTGCGAGTCAATTTACCATCCCCGATACGGCAGGTACGAGTCCCAATCCGGTGGGTAATGACACCGATACGAGGTCTTCTAAACCCAATCAGGCAAGTTGTACCCCTGATTTCTCAGGTCCGCTCGTAGACTCCATATCGTTCTCATCATTATCCCCCATCTCTCTCTTTCTCGTCCACAACTCTACCATCATTGCAAGAACACAAAGTTAAGTCATCCCTCTCTATCTCTCCATGCCATCATCATGAGTTAACACCGAGTGCAGCATACGCCGAGTGCAGCATACACCGAGTACAGCATACACCTAAGATTGTCTGTCGTCCCTTCATTCTCTCGATTTCAAGTTGACCCCTGAATGTAGCTTCAGCTTCCGGCGTACCTCCCTACAGATTGACTGCCACCTGCCAGTTCTCCATAAGAGCTTCAAAGGTAAAGTCACCCTGTCACATTCCCACAGTTTCGAGTTAACTAACCGATGAATAGAGTTTCATCCCCAGGTGCGCCTCCCATCGACCGCCTCTAGATCGACCACCTCCAAGTACTCCTCTAATCTCCCTCGATCATAGCCTGCTGCAAGTGCATCTCTGAACTCACTCGATTACAGCTCGGAGTGCATCTCTGAGTTTACCCGATCTCGGCCTCCAAGTGCATGTCCAAACTCACTCGATCACGGCCTCCCAGTGCATCTCTGAGTTTACTCAATCTCGGTCTCCAATTGCATCTCCAACCTCGCTCGATCATGGCCTCAAAGTGCATCTCCAAACTCGCTCGATCACGGCCTCCCAGTGCATCTCCAAACTCGCTCTATCACGGCCTCCAAGTGCATCTCTGAGTTCACTCGATCTCGGCCTCCAAGTGCATCTCCAAACTCTCTCTGAGTTCACTCGATCTCGGCCTCCAAGTGCATCTCCAAACTCGCTCAATCACGGCCTCGGAGTGTATCTCTGAGTTCACTCGATCTCAGCCTCAAAGTGCATCTCCAAACTCGCTCGATCATGGCCTCGGAGTGTATCTCTGAGTTCACTCGATCTCGGCTTCCAAGTGCATCTCCAAACTCTCTCTGAGTTCACTCGATCTCAGCCTCCAAGTGCATCTCCAAACTCTCTCTGAGTTCACTCGATCTCGGCCACCAAGTGCATCTCCAAACTCGCTCGCTTACGGCCTTCCAATGCATCTCTGAGTTCACTCAATCTCGGTCTCCAATTGCATCTCCAAACTCGCTCGATCACGGCCTCAACGTGCATCTCCAAATTCGCTTGATCACGGCCTCAAAGTGTATCTTTGAGTTCACTCAATCGCAATCTTCAGGCGCACCTCGAATTGCTCTCAATCACTGCGTGCTACCAGTCCAGATATACCGTGTGTAGATAGGTAGCTATATGGATACATAGATACATAGATGAGAATAGAAACTATGATTTCCAGGCGCACCAGCAGCATTCCCAAAGAAGATGTTTTTCCCAGACTGCTCTACAGTGATTCAACGTGCTCCCAGGTGCTCCCAGGTGCACCTGAAGGCCACAACATCAGTCCAGTAAACTCGGACCCGTCGCCTGGGCGAGGGGCAGCGTTTAATTCTCCGTCAGAGGATACAAGGTTCCGTCAGAGCCGTCAGAGCCATTCGGAACACCCGGGTGTTTCAGACGGAAACTAGAGTTGTTGCTGATGTAGTGCTGTAGCCCACTTCTTGGGATCATAGCCAGCATGTTCCAAATCTGCTTTCATCGTTCGGATTTTCGATTTCATTGTACCATTTGCCTGTTCCACAAGTCCTTGTGTTTGTGGACTATGTGGTCGTCCATTGATTACCTTAATCCCATACTGTTTAAGAAGAACCAGAAGAACACCCTTGAACTCTCTGCCATTATCGCACTGTATAATCTCTGGATATCCAAAGAAACCAATAAACATAGCAAGAGCATCTGCTACCTTAGCGGCAGATTTGCTTTTCAGAGCAAAGAGAGAAGTCCATTTAGAAAAGTGGTCCATAATGTGCAAAACCCACTTGTACTGACCATGTGGTTCATGACGAAAATCAACCAAGTCAATTTGTACTCTTTGCAAAGTATAATCAGAAATGATAGGTTCGAGTGGGGCATGGGACCGGTTTTGTCGTTCTAAAAGACAGCTTTGACAATGTTTTGAAAGCCATTCAACTTCATCCTTTTTGATCCCATAGAACCATTCATTCATATTGGCATAGACTTTAGCTGAACCAGCATGATTCAACTGTAGATGAACTTGTCAAATATAGCGGAAGATCTCATTGTCACAGATAACCCTCTGGTTTTCAGTTTTTCCACTCTCTTTTTCTCCCTCTTTCAGTTGTTTGTACAGGTGACCATCACCTCCCAGGTAGAAATTGATAAGTGCATCATGCTTTTGATTATACAAAGCTTGTTGATCAGATCCTGGAGGGGGTTTTTCATTGAGAAACAATAGCCAATTTGTGTATTCTGCACGGCGTTTCTGATCGAAGCTCCACTAGATATTAAGTCCAATTAGCAATTACTAAGAAATTGAAGATCTTGTTTATGAATTGTATACACCCGATTTTTTTGAGATTCAGAGCACCGCCATTCTTCAAAGCTGCAATAGCTTTCCATGGTGAATGGGGCAAACTGGTTGGGAAAAGACATGGTATTTGGTGAATAAGTAGTAAGAGAATAGTGTGTAAGTGGTAATTGTAACTGTGTGATGATTGATTGTTTATTGACATAGGTAGCCTACTATACTCGTATACTATATACAATGACTCTGTGTGTTCATCTGCACGCATGCATGGACCATTAGCTGGTACGTATACATGCGTACTCTGCTAGATTGCTTATATGCGCACTTAGCTGGAACGCATATATGCGCATGCAGCTAGAACGCATATATGCGCATTCAACTAGAACACATATATGGGCATTCAGCTGTACATCACCAGCTGAATCACATCAGCGCAACTAAGTACCTTCAGTACAGCTGAATATCATACACCCATATGTGCAATTTCTATGTGGCATTTTCGCTGGCAGGATGTCCCTATTTGGTCAGTGGAACATCTCCTACCCACCAGTTAAGAATCTTGCCTCGGAGGATACCCTCCCAGCCAAGTGGCCATCTTGAGCATGGGGATATCCCCTTGCCCAATGGGATATCCTCTTGGTCAAGTGGAAAACTTGACCGCTGGGGTAGAACAAATCCTTTACCGTTCATCGTATACTACAATGCAATCTTGTAGTACCAGTAGTTCAAGCCCATCCCGCCTGAACATGCGAAAGACCCGTCTGTGACGATGGCAGTGCCAGAGTTATGGAGTATGACAGCTCTTCCTCAAGATTCCCCATATCCCGTCCCCCAGATAAACCTCAACTGTTTCACTCTTACCTGTATACATTCTGATGAGCCAAACTACTGCTTCTTCGCTATTGTAACTCCAAGGGAGTGCGTATATATTGATATCGAACCATCATAGTAGAGACTAAAGGTCGCAAGGCTACTAAGTCTCTATAGTGGGTGCGTGGGAGTAGCAAGCAGTCATAAGAGTAAGAGTATATGCAATAATATAGCGATTATGGATGATAGAGTGACGGAAAGTGACTAGGCGAAACAAAATGTCGCACAGGTTCCTCTCATCAAGTAACATGCAAAGAGTTAACTTCAAGGTGTCGCCAATACCAACTCAGGCTCAAGTATATTTGGCGTGATGAAGTATATGATGGATGAGTACTATGGAGTACAGCATGTGATGTGATGCATGATTCTGTATAATTGTATATAGAGCCTGGAAAATAAGTCAACTGTGCTGCTAAGAGGATTTTTGAGTTTGTAACAACAACCCCCGCTGGCATGCGAGAGTCCAGTCTTTGGCTTCTCAACTTCGCGCTTCTCGCTGTAGTACTTATTATCTTGTATCTTACCTGCATGTTGCATACGCAGTGAGATAGAAAGAGCCATCTAGCACTCATATAGAATGCTACAGCAAGAGCAACCTAACCTACACAGCTGTGCTGTTTGGTGAGCCACAGTGCCCAATGGAGGTAGTTCAGCGCATATCTAAAGCGCACCAGGATGTTAGTCTTCTAGTGAACTGCGATTGTAGAGTGGTTCTCACCAAAATAGAGCCTTTGCATAGTTCCAAAATGCTCACAGTTATGTAGTGCGCTTTAGGTATGCGCTGGACTACCTCCATTGGGCACTGTGGCTCACCAAAAAGCGCAGCTGTGTAGGTTAGGATGCTCTTACTGAAACATTCTATATGAGTATTAGATGGCTCTTTCTATCTGACTGCGCAAGCAAGGTACAATAAAATGGGTACCACAGCGAGAAGCGCAGAGTTGAGAAGCCAAAGACTATACTCTCTGCATGCAAGCGGGGGTTGTTGTTAAAAACTCGAAATCTACTTCATATGCGCTCGACTTGTTTTCCAGGCTCTTTCTTAAATATCAAATTTTCACACGTGTATCACATGATATGCTTAATAATAGTTCACAGCCAATCACACCCCTGCCACTCCAAGAGCCTGGGCCGAGGCCAACGAAAAAAGGGGTACGACCGGAGCTGCATCACGTGAGGGTCTGGCGCGAGACAAAGATGGGCCGTAAATGTTGCGAACCGGCCGGCGACCGCAGTTGGTGAAACGAAGTGGTCGTCCACGCTACTGCTGCAGCGGTAGTTGCTGAGCCGAGGTAGATGAGGGTTAGGGTTCGGCAGGTGCCGAAGAGCCGCAACCGTAGCTTCCGCCTGTCTCTTGCTTTTTATACATCATCACGATCATCCAAAGACACAGCCATTCACACTTCTTTCTAACCTTTCATTTCTTCTCTCGTTTGAACCTTCGAGGACATACCAAGAGCCTACTACCATAGTACGGAACAAATCTTATTCCGCTTCCAACACCCTGGACACGATCAACCAATCTTCCAGAACTGCCCCCATCGAACATCCCCGATGCTTCCTGGCAGCTACTGACGTCGGGAAGTTCCCGCCAAAACTAGCGGAGGAGCCCGGGCAAGAGGAGCCCGGGCAGGATTAAAGGTGTTTGGACCGGGGGCGGTCTCTCTCTCTTTTCGTTGATCTCTTTGTTCTTTCCAATCGTGTGCACTTGATTGATTTTCCTTTGTCACAGGGGACGATGGGTAGCAGGTGGGAGCTCCGCCATCTTGCCGGCTCGCCCGGAGGCGGAGGGGTTGTCTTAGGCTCTATCATACTCTAATTAGAGTGAACACAGTATGAATAAAACAAACAAAAACATCCCCGATGCATCGATGTAAACTAACAACTGACCATTACTCCAGGGCAAGTTTCAGTCGCCCAGCGACAACAAATTCCAATAATAGCTTCAACACGCTCCAAACATATGCAGCGTTCAGCCACCACATAAACCAATCAAAACTCTAACAACGAAGTTCCTCAATGGCGCTGTCCCTTATCTCTCAGAACATCCCTGTGACTCGCCATCACATCCATCACTGTCAACGGCGGTAAATTGTCCTGTACATTCTTCCACTCCACCAACAAACCCTTCACCTCATCCGGCATATTTTCAATAAACGTTTCCTCAGGCTTAAGGAATTTGTAGAGCTCCCAAAACCGAGATATTCCTTCGTCGATTTCTCTCTCAACTTGCATCAGCATATAATCTGCTGTTTCTGAGTCCAGTGAGGCGTACCCCATGGTTCCAAATCTAACAGTACCGTCACAAACTCTATCGACAGCAAACAATGCCAGCTTCTCTGCCACTAGGCTTGTGAGCTGTTTGACTATAGGCTGCAGAGGGCCGGCATACCCGGTATCGCTGATGGTGTCAACTGGCTTACAAGTTGTAACAGTTTTGGCAACAGGCTGTTCATCCATCTCCCACAGCGGTGAGGGGAGAAGGTTGGAAGCGTGATCCTCGTCTCCGAGCAATGATTTTGGATTATTCAGGGTGCGGCCCAGGGCAGCGGGAGGTGGGGTTGTAGAAGCCAGAATGGGGTCTATGGCTGCGAACAATGACGTTGGTGAATCTCGAACGCGGTCTAAAGCTGTAGGAGACGAGGATGACAAATTCTTGGTGCCGTCCGAGTCTGCGGACAGCGGGTGACAGAACTCCCGGGAGGTCCATGATGCAAACAGTGAGATTGAAGAATCCGCTGCGCGGTCCATAGCTGTGAACAATGAGCCTGAAAAATCCTGAGCGTAATCCGAAGGTAGAGGAGATGAAGGTGCCAAATTATGGGCACCATCCGAGTCAGGGGGTCCCGAGGTGGAAAACTCTGGGGGGCTGTCCCATGACGCAAATAGTGAAATTGAAGTGTTTGCAGAACTTTCTATGGCTACTTTTAATGAAGTTGGAGAGTCTCGAGTGTCATACACAGTTACAGATGAGGGAGAAACATCCGGAGTGCCGCTCGAGTTTGTAAGTGGTGGAGTTGGAATATCCAGACTAGGATCCAAGGTTGTCAATGAGTTCTGGGTGCTGACCCAGTCCCAGTTGAGGAATGATGGGGGGACATCCAGAGTACTGATCGAGGTTTCGAATGATTTATTAGGAGCATTTCGGCTGTAGTCTGAGCTTGTCAAACATGGATGGGTGAGGTTCTGGGTGCCGTCCCAGTCGGGTGGTGTCAAGGGGTTGGCCGGCAGAGTATCTGGATCCAAGTGTCAGTCCATCTGAAAATCAGGAGAAGAAGATGTCAACTTAGTGACAATAATCAAAACAAGCAGTGAGATAGATTAAATGTGAAAGAATATACGAAGATTGACGATTGGGTCTGAAAACTGACTATTTTGAGATTGCATTCTGTAGCAGATTTTGGGGGTTTCGATAACATGCAGAGCTATTAAAGTTTTGGGTTGTACGGCAGCCTATAGGTGTCTAAGTGCCAAAATCTCGTCTCGAACTCTCAACAAAAAAACAGTACTGACATTGAGAAAACAAATGGACAGGTAGCTAGAGCTGGTATTAGAATGGATAATAAATGCAATATAAAGTTACGTATTGGGAGGCGGTGAGCAAAGGCGATGGCACAACGTCAACCCGAAGATCTTTCTCACTACTGTAGTTCTTTTCCCGCGCAGCGTATGCTAGGGACCCGCTGTGCAAGCTTTGTGGGGAGTGCAAAGTTTGCAAGTCTATTTGCTAGAAGTACTATAAAGTTTGCAGAGTGAGAATTGTTTGAGTGCTAGGGTCAGTGAGACCAAGTAAAGTTTGGTTGGAAGTTCCCCCACCCTGATAGATAAGTAGCCCGAATTTTTAGGTCTGCAATATGTCTCATGAACTCAAATTCTATCTGAATCGGCCCTTGAGATTCCGCTTGCGAATCTAAGTCGGAAATCAGCTCTCCCGGATTATTTATTCTTTGCCGACGCCGAGGAACTGGTGGCTGAATACGCCAATACTAAAGCTGTCAGAAATTGTGAGGTTCTAACTCAGCTAGGAGGTGGTAGCGATACTAGCAGTGGCTGTGGAAATGATGGTTGTATAGAGTACCTTTCAGCTACCATCATATTCTGTCACTCGATACAAGTGGAACTTATGACGCTAGAACTTTGTTTTTCGCAATTCTTACCAGCCAAATTATCTGATTTAAGTTATCTTTATGGCAATATGGTCTGTGTTCGTGTACTCAATTTTAGTTACAATCGATACCAATAAGTCTATTTTTTAGTCGATGTTAATTTTTAGATGGATTGTGAAGCGGGAGAATTATCCGGCACCGATGTCAACGCTCGTACTCGTGGCTGAGCAAAGGTGGTCAGTTAGGCCAAGAACGAACATCCATTTTCCTCAACCCCGTTCCCTGCCCATTATAAAACACCAGCAATCTATCCACCTAGGTCGCTTATTTTCTATATATTAAATCCCTTCATAAGCCATCCATCGTTCCCAATGGGTTATCATCACCAAGCCTTTCGCTACTCTCGCTTGAGACCGCGCAGATATCGGGAGGATAATGAATCCTTTGGTGCATTCATCGCTATTTACGGCCATGGTGAACTTTTTCTTCTATCTGAATCCCTGCTCTAGCGGCTCCACCGACTAACAACTTTCAGATCAGCTTACCAAATACGATGTCAATATCTGCCGCTGTGAGCGGGACTACGATATGGTTTTGTGGGCTCTCTGGGATGTCACTAGAGAACGCACACGCATCCACCGCAAAGCAGATCTTGATTCTAGGATGGAAACTCGTTATCGACGTACCTTGGTTGAGCGGGATATCATCGTTTGGCAGTGGAAAGCTAGGAACGTTTTCATGGAGTTGGAGAGTGCTAGAGATGACGCGTTTGATGACGCTAAGAAGACAGCCTCTGTGAAATGCTTGACGGTATGGCAGCAGCTCATGCGCTTCAAATGTTGAATTCCAATGATGGTACTCACGATGAGGTTCTGGACAGACGGATTTTTTGGACGTTCTCGTAGAGATTTTCTTTTATCAATTTGCTTTTTGGGTTTCGTTACTACGGACAGAATGTATTTGGATGCCCTAACGGAATGGGGTTATATCGAGATGCAGGAATGCAGTGTGCTACAAGTCTGTAATGACAGAAACTAATTGTGATCAAGTTGTAATGGAGCTGTATCGTGCGACTGGGACAGCTATGACAAACCTGTTCGTACGAAATTGTCTGCAATTAGAACCTACCAGCCCTAGGAGTTGTAACGTTTGCTCTAAGATATACTATTTAGGCTCCCGACTTGCAAAAAACCATAAATTCCAAATCCAGCCAACCCTACAACAATTTATAGAGACAATACCCATGGTAGACCACTGATACCTGATACAGTGAACAAAAAATGAAACGCATCCTGATCAACGAAAGCTTCCAGCTCATCGCTCTGCATACACAGAGAGCCATACAAATATTTCCCCTAAAAACTGCAAGATATCATGTCCTATTCACAACTGTCTCTCGCACCCAGAGATAGCTTATCCAGACCCTTATCAGCACCGAGCAAATATTCGTTTGGTTCGTCCTGTTCTAGTTCGTCCTGGGTCTGCTTTGCCTCGTGCTTTTCTTCTGCAAGCTCAGCTTTGTCCTTCTTTTCTTCCGCACACTCAGCCAGTTTCTTCCCCTTATTCTGTAACCAATCCCGACCTAACTCAGCTTCTTCCTTCTTGTTCCTCAGTTCCTTAATCCTGTGGGCAAATTCGGACAACTTGTTGCTACCTGCACCGCGGAGAAGCAATTGGAAACGTTCGCTTGCTTCATTGGCCAACTGATTAGAGCAATCAACAATGATGGCTTCATATTCCTCGATTGAGAGTTCAGGTGACAGGAGCAATGTAGGCGGTGCTCCACTGGAATCAGTCTCGTCGGTGGCGGTAAATTCGGAAGAGGGAGCCGGAGAACCAGTATGAGGGAGATCGAGTTCGCGGAGGATACGGTCTTCAGGTCTAGTGAAATGCTCGGCCACTGAAGTACGAGCCGTGTGTTCTATGAGGTTCTGCTTCGTAATCTTGGAAGCAGACTCAGCAGCAGGAATTTCTGACTTGTTTGAACTGGTAACCATTCTGATAGTGTGTCGTAGGTTAATGTGATGATGATGATGATGGTGATGGTAGTGGTGGTGGTGAAAGAATGGGACTGAGACAACAATATGTAAACGGCTAGGGTTATTTCAGTAACTTTCTTTGGTTATTACACACATTCAATGGCAGCGACCGGAATTTACATACGAAATACTCAGTAGTTTTTGTGACGAATGTAAAGATTTCAATTGTCAAACCTTATGGGTTGGAGGTGTTCATTTTGAATGTTATCACTCGGCAGAGCAATATGTGAAAATCCAACTGATTTTGACATTGGCATCTGCTCTGGCCCCACCGCCAGGAACAAAACATCTACCTCCACACCTTCAATCCATATACAACACTCCCCATTCAATGCTGCGAAACATTCCGAAAGATACGAATTTCCTTCAAAACTGGTGGGCTGGCACTAATAAAGCTCGAGCTCGCGGCGTCGACAAACGCAGTAGTCCCAACACAAACTCGAAGTACGGCTTCTATATCAATGACCCCTCACGTCGCAGCAGCATCTCCGAGACCTGGCGTTCGAATATAGGAAGTGATGGTGTTGGCGGTGGAACCGGCAGTCATGACACCTCTGAAGCAGCAGACGACAATGCCTTAGGTGACAATGTTTCCGAAGAATATCCGGAGGAGTGGAGCGGCGCCACGGACTATCAACTGCTAGAACAGGAGGATCCCTTTATCCCTAGCGGCTCCACTAGAGATGCCGGCGACGAGTTCGCCGTTAACCTCCAATCGCTAGAGGAGATTGTTACGCATCTTGGACTCACTACGACATTCTTTTTGGAGACCCTTCGAAAGATTGTCAGCGCGCCTTCTGAATCCAGCTACTCTTCTATACCTCAACGCGTTCCCCGATTTGGAAATGTTGGACCTCTTTTCATGCGCGATTTCTATGACGCTGTAAATACGACTGAAGTCTATCAACCCGTTTCTCCGTCAGTCTATAGAAGGAACCTATTCCCCGTATCGCCAAAGAAGCCTCGTCACAGACCTTCAACACTTGACCGCCTTCCTGCTCGCATGGATCCAGTCACGCTGAATGGTTTTGATCTCGATCGCCATTTCCCATCATTGCCAAGTCCTCAAAGTGACACTTCTCATGAGGCCTCTTCGGTGCCGCATGACGAAGGTACAAGTACTGATGTTGTGATCATCCACGACTTCGGGCTTCCAGTTGGATTTGGGGGTCTGGGGTGGAATTCCACCCCTCACAAGTTTGTTAGAATCGTAACCATTGTACTCGACAATGAGGAGCACACCCTTGAATTAGGTGCCTCTGCACGTCACATTAAAACTGGAGAATGGTTTCTGGTCGCTCCAGAACAAATCGCGTCAGTCGAGGTAGATCAATGTCATCATCACACCCAGGGTCATGTAATCTAACATTTTAAGGCTCTCCAACAACTCTTTCACGAACGAGGCTTCTCTGGCGAGCCGACACTGATCTTCCCCGGAGTGGGAGTGCCCTATAAAAGGTACACAGACTTTGCGGAGTTACTTGAGGGCCAAGATGTTGTTATAGCTGTTCTAAGCCCCCCGAAATCAACCAACCCAGGAGTAGGTATTTGGATGGCGTGCGGACCATCGGAAGTCTGCACCGATTACGAGAAATGGGCCAAAGATTCGCCCACCGAAGAGTTCTTTCCTCGCGTGGACATTTGGGGGCAGCTCGAACAGTAATAAATATCCGGCATACTTGTATATCGTTTAAAGCTATTGTGGTGAGCAAGTTTCGTGGCTGATTTAGGTATGTGTGGTAGAGTTCAACAGAACAATAGCAGACCACGCATCTGTAGTATTCACCAACAGTATTTCATCCTGTCTAAATCAATAGGCTATTGACCGTCGTAATCAAACGGTTGCTACTCCTTTACACTTCATCATGGGCTGTGTGTCTACTCTAAACTTCAGCGCTGAATGTGACAAAGTTGCAAAATTTATTGGAACATTCCAGTTCCCACGCATTGCGCCTATTGTATGATTTCTTGGGCACCCCGAACTTCGTAGCGTTGCGTTGACCTACCGTCATTGCAATCTCCAGACGTTGGGATTCTAGCCGCGATTCAATGAAATGCACTAACCGGGTGATGAGCTGTGACCGAGTGATTGAAGTGGTACCTGCGCAAGTGCCCCTGTTCATGCAACAAACGTGATCTTATACCAGCGATAACCGCAATCCTTGCAGACGCAGTTACTATGCTGGAAGTGTTCGGCTCTCGTCTTGCGTGACTTCGCCTCAAACTCGGCGCCAAAGGTCAGTAAACTGGCGCGCAAAACAGACATTTGAGATGTTTGGTTACGGCTTCAATCCCTAAAATGACGAGGAGAGACGACTACCACAGCGATCCACGGAGCGGGCTGCAGTAGTGTATATACCTGTTTCTGGATAAAACCATTAGCCGTCCACAGACCGGATCGGTACGGATAGGTATCCGAGCATTTCCGACGTGCATTATCAGACCAGGTATCCATCGTTTGTCTGGCTTGCAACCGTGGCCTGCGAGTGACGTCTCGAGGATGCTGATCCCAGCCACTTTCAAAGTATCCTCCCTTTTTGGGGGGACGCGAATCCTCACTTATGGGCCCCATTCCCCGTCGGCAACCCCCCAACCCTCACACCTGTCGCTACCTTCTCCTCGGCCTCATAACAAATTATAACTGCGCTAGAAGACTTCGGGAAGTCGCATATTCCCTAACGCATATCAAACTTCTACTGTTGCAGTATGTCGTCAGGCCTGACGAAGTGGATAAATGGCTCCGGAACTAATCGGACTACTCGCAGAGCCATCTTTTGGAAAATTCCTGTGCTTTCGCTCTTACCGTCCCTCGCTTTTTTGTTAGTATGTTACCCCACCCCCTTGAATGAAAGGCAAACATTGACGTTTCAAGTAGACTTTTCAATTGGAAACTCGATATGACTACCACGGAATCCGTCAAGCGCGGGCGCGTTCTGGCTAAACTCAAGAGCAATGTCCGCCATGCTGCATACTTCATCACAAGCATGGAAACGTTCAAGGCAGAGCAATCATCGGACGCGCCGCGCGGCCCGACAACGCTCAAAGATCATTGCAAGAGCGTACTGAAGAAGCTAAAGCAACCGGGTACGTTCGTTCTAAATTGCAATATGCTTCGACTGAGACACAGACCAGCCCCCGAAGACAGCACCAAAACCAGCACCAGAACCAGTGCCATAACCAGTGCCAGAACTAGTGTCAGCTCAATTGAAGATCCTGAGCCCATTGTATTCGCATCCAGCAGAGTTAGTCGGGTGCCTACGCTCAACGCATTGAGTCTGGCAGATGAAGCACCGCTCACGATGGACACCACCGATGTCAAAGATAAGAGCGGCTTTGGTTTACCCGTGAGGGAACCAATCAAGACCCGCGCTACGGTAGTATCTCCAATCCAAGCGCAGAGCGGATTCCGGCCATCCTCCGTCAACCGACGGTTTAGCTCGGACCCGACGCAGCGATTCCACCAGATTGCCCAGCAGCTCAAGACGCACACTTCTTCGTTGGATTTGGGAAAGATGGGGAATGACAGTGGCAGCCTTTCAAGTGATGGCGTAAGTTTGTCTTTCCCAATTGACTTTTTGTGTGGCAACTTAGCTTACACAAATATAGAACTCTGCAAAGCTAGGTAATGGAGCTGCGGGAGACCGCAGAAAGTCGTCCTTAGTGTTATAAATAATGTGGCAAAGTAGCGCGGGGAATGAGCATGTGGGTTATTTTGAATCGGGTGAATGATATGGGGTATTTGGATACGTGTATCAAATCAAAGCATTCAGCAACTATTGCAGTATAATAAATCAAACCGTTACATGTCACTGCCCAGTCTGGGGTAATTCAGGGTTTACCGGCGATATCGACAGAGTTCCACGTGATGATAGACACAGGGATGGCATTCGCGGGACTGCACATCCACCTCCTTTAATCTGTGACACAACATCCGTGTCCGCGGTGGCATAATCATTATATGTGTCTAGACTGCCTGCACACTTCCGGGCCCTTGCTTGGTTTGTTGAGATATGTGAGTTGATGGTGAGAAGAAGAGGGTGATACGGTGAGACTCTAGTTGGTTACGTTGGTATCACTGTACGACACAAATAACCGGTGCCTGGTCATTAGCTCCTACTCGTATTGAGGATCCTGGGTTTATTAACGCATTTTATTGTGCTTTGAATTTGATTAATTGTACTAAACTGCGGTTCAGTTGAGCTTTACTTCCATTATTCAGATTGCAATATTTACCATTTTTATTACCCCAGCTAAATACTGGATGAATCCGCGACATGGCTAATTAATTGCAACGGCGGAAGCTTTGGATATAAGAATTTTCAGGAGAGCTAAAAAGGGTTGTGAATATCGACACATGGTCTCATACAGGTTCCTAGAGGCGGTTGGGCTTGCGTAGAACCTTTGCGAACAAGCCATATGAGGGGGGCAGAGATAAACTAGAACCACCGTGGGCATATTATGCTTTGGTAAGAACCGTATGGTGACCATCATATCGTTTTCGAAAGGGTATCGAAACCTTCAAAGTGAACAGTTCATTATGCATCACTCGCATATCATGATCAACAAGACTGTTACGATGTGGACGGGAGAACCGTGCGCGTATAGACTACGACTACCACGTACATAGAGAGAATTTTCAGGTATGCCTTTGCCATCCTTTGCCACCCTTTGCCATTCGCCACTCTCGCCACTAAATATTCATCAAAGACAGCAAATCCAACACCATCCTAACCTCCACCGGCGTAACTGCAAGAATCCAACGGTAATCGCAATGCAGCTCACCATACAGCGACCTCCTAGCACAAGCGGCTACGTATTCACCTTCACCGGCGATCCGGCATATCCAAAGCTTACGCTTGCCCTGGATCCTTCTCTTGTACAAAACCGGCTCGGCAACTTGGACACTACTCGGGTCTGGGATCCGATCAATCTCGTGCTGGTATCACCATCTTACACGAATTACCTTATTGACGCCACCCACGCGGGCTGCACTTTTGCCCGACCCGTCACGAGAATACTCGGATCATCGCCTCTCATCTCGAAGCTCATAACGTCGGTTGGATTGCCCGACGGCATTCTACACCCCTTAAAACGTAACGTGCCTTATCTCACATTCATTGGCCTAGAATTGCGCAAGAAGGTCGAGATCGAATTCCTAGCTGAGAAACCACATGCTTGGGGGCTCAAATTTTGCTATCGAGAATCGAAAGGTAGCGAATGGGGATGCATTAGCTGTCTGCTTGCTCCCCAAGGAATCAACCCCTCCGACGTAAAGGTGTGGTGCGATACACTCGGAGAGTCGGGATTAGAAAGAGTGGATGCCACTGACTGGAACCTGCAAGATATGGTGGAACATACATTCGTCCCACGACTCCAGCAAGGAAAGTTGGATATTTTGATTCATCCTTTCGCGCAATCACCCACTACATGGATCGCCAGTAGCGCATCTTTTGCATCTTTCCATCATCGCTCCTCCTCGCTCCTTCTTCGCGGCACTTTCGATATTTGCAAGATAGTTCGTGTCGAAACCTGGATTTATCCGACAAGTAGTAGCGAGTCGGGCGATCGAAATAGGTTACCGCTGCTGGAGGCTGCTTTGAGGAGCCATGGAATTACGGTGTACGGGGGTTTTGAAGATGGTGGTGTCAAAGTGATTGAGCTGGGACGGGGCAAGGAATATACTATACACAGAACCACACCCATTGCAAGTCTGCGGGTATTGTTTAGTGTTGACAAAAATACGCTTCAGGATGTTCAGGATGGACGACGACCTCCTTCTGTCGTTGCTGATAGTGATATCTGTTCTATCAAATCAATGATAACTTCATCCGCAGTCGTCCATCCGGGGAGGCTGTGGATACCATGATCATCTGCAGTTTTGGAATGGGCAGCTTCTTTGTACTTGCTGGGTAGTTAGGACGACACTCTATTTTGTACCTAGCACTAGCAATTACTAAATATCTGACAACGAATAATGAGGGTATCTTGTGATCCCCGCCGTCTAGTGCAAGATCTATAGAGTATCCTATGGTTCGGTTCCTCTCACAGCTGTGAACAGCCTCAGTAAGCTTTGAATATGCTTGGCGGGAGTTATCATATTTTCAACAATGCGAGTGGACCAATGCAGGAGATATTTGTCCTTCAGTGCTTGGTGGCAGTAATATAAATAATAACGAAAACGTGACAAATGCGTCCATAATACACTCTTGTAACGGATTTCAGTCCAAAAAGAGGACGAACGAGGTGAAGTGAGTTGTTGGAATCCTGCCCCCAATCACCGCAACATTCTGCGTAGGACATGAGCGACCCCACTGTCGTAATCACATCCCCTTGGTGGCTTTGGATAGTGGCCCTTTAGGCAATCCAGCAGCCCGATTAGTCTCCATCTCCATCTTCACCATATCTGTTTCTTTGAATCTTTCACCCAAGGCACCTTGCAGCTGCTTAACCAATCCCTCAATAACTTCATCCTTCGCTTCCAACTCAGCTGCATACCCAGCCTCTACACGTTTGCGTTCCTCGATAAGAACTTCGAGATCCTTAAGTGCTTTAGTGGCAATACCTGCAGTTACAGCTGCACGCTCGGCGTAGAGCTGTTGAGTACGATTGATAACGTGTTCAAATAGCCATTGGTAGCGGCGTGTTGGCTTAACATCAGGGCAGATGTAATGGAAGTGTGCAAGGTCTGCAGTGTAGGCTAGAAGTTTGTTGTTAGAAGAGTCCACTCGAGGGTGATAATAGAAACCTTGGTAGAGAGATCCGACCGCAGCCGGGGTTAAGACATCGTCATTTACAACCCTCAGGGAAGCGGTGGGAGGTGATGGGTCCTCAGTGGTGTTTTTGGCCATTGTGGGGGATGAGGTTGTGTTCGTGTAGGTGACGGTTGGCAGCTGCTGCCGTTGCAGGTATTGGTGGAGGCCGTAGAAAGTATTGGAACGCCTTTATCGCGCTCCAAACATTACTACTGGTACAAAAATGCCCAGATAGCGTAGTGGTCGCTAGGTCTCACTTCCCTGCCGTAATTACCGGGTCTGCAGGGGGCCCCGAATTCGATTCCTGGAGGGAGTATTTCTCATGTACTGCTAGGCGCTGTAAGTTTTTGTCACTCAGATAGGTGGCATTGTTTTCTTGGTTGGTACCACACGTCACTCTAGATCTACCCGATCATCAAGCAATTTTCTAAACGCCCTTTGTCTTTAATTCTCCTAGGGGGCCCCCAGCAAACTGAAATCTCTGTACCCGGTGGTCCATCATTGGCGCAAACACCAAACTCCCACTTCGACCGGCACGTGGTTGCTTGGTCAAGAGGATCGTATTCAACAAGCCTCAAAGAATCACACACGAATAACAGCAAACGCCTCCGACTCCCACATTCAAATCATCCTCAACCAGTTACTTTACTGTCACTTTCAGACCTCCCAAGCATCAGCAACCATGGCGCTCGCAGTAGCCAGCCCTCTACCAGACACACAACCCCGCCGCTCTAAACGCGTTATTAAAAGTTACTGTAAGGACAAGGCCAAGGATGTCAATACTCCTAGTCAGACGCAAGGTGCGTAGTTGTGCTAGGTTCTACTGATTGCATACAGGCATGAAATAGGCTGACATATAATTGTCATAGCCCACGCAGTGCAAACCCTTAAGCAGGGTAGCATTACCAACCACAGCTACCGGGTTTTGCACGAGAGATCTCTACATACGGTGACTACAGATGACACACAAGTCGAGCGTGGAGGAGAGCAAACTGTCACGCTACACGACATCGATAGCGACAAGGATGTTCTTGCGGCAGTGAAACTTTGGGCCGAGACTGAGGGTGGTGATCTTCTCTTGGAGATCTTTATGAAGGCCGCAGAATAGTAAGAATCAACGTTGAGTTATACAATCGAAATACTAATACCATACAGTAGGTGTATTGGCAATACAATATGAGGCGAGTTCCTGCGCCACCGCCCTACGACGTATGCTATTTGAATCTCCTAGTGAGTATCTTCTAGGTACTTCGAAATTCACTATTTACGAACCCAATAGCCATGCTGGCTAACCTTAGCTGGCCACAGACGATTTCAATAATTGTTCTGAGATCATGCTCAAAGATACGGGGATATTTTCATACTAAGAGAATCCTTTTGGTTGTTAGTGTTTTAAGTGGGGAGTGATAGTTGATCGTTGATTGGGCATTTTCTGGGTTTTTATTTGCTGTAACCACCATTCAGTCCCTTGAAATATAAATAGGGAATTCATCAATTTACGTCGAGTTTTTTTGCCATGGGGTCATTTATGTCACGGAAGTATGACCCTTCCGATATAGATAACATCGTCCGGGACGAGTATCCCACTACCAGACACAAAATGGTTATCGACTTAAACAATCGCCATTTGACAGTAGTTGTTGTTGAAATAGTGATGCTAGAGAAGCTTGATTGTATTCTATCTAAGAGGGCCGCAAGGCCAATATATATGAAAGTGCAAGTACGGCTGAATGCCATCAGCCCGTATCAGAGTCAACAGTCATCTCCGGCCATACGAGACATCTCCGTCTCCGGCCATACAAGACATCTCCGTCTCCGGCCATACGAGATACCTCCGTCTCCGGTCATATGAGACTCATCTCCGGCTGAGACCTGTATATGCAATAGTTGTGCTGTTATAACTTGCTCCGCAGCTGAGTACTGGCTCTCTGCTTATTTGCTTTGACTAATAGATGAAATGGACTGGCTTTAGTTACCCTGAGTACTTATGTTAGATTCGCACTCCAAATGTTGGTATTGGGTCGATTGAAAATTGATGTCGATTATACCGTTGTGTGATTGTCATTTCTTTGGAAGTTAACGCTACTGCCACTTGCCTACATCACCTGCCATCACCCACTGTTACCCAAGTTCAGTGCTCGGGCCAAATCATTCATCCCGAGTGAGGCTCAGCGATAAATTCTAGACTAAAGGCTACTGTCACATCCATAACTCATCATCAAAACTATCTATATAATAATGTCTTCTCCAATCACAATCCTATCCACGCCGTCACAGATACCTGTTGCTCTGTCCTCCGTCAGGTTACTTCCATTGATGCCCGTTTAGTTCTGTTACTCTGTCGCTGACGATATATACAGCACTCCTCAGTATGGTGGTAATAATATCTTCAATTCGCTATCACCAGACAAGAAACGACCCGGTATTCCTTGGACAGGACCTGACCCCAGCCTACATTTCAACGAACATGCGGTTAGTAATCCCAGTGGCTCGTGGAGCTCGGGTTTCTCGTCATCTCAACTACCCACCCGGGCCGAGAAATGTTCAGCACCATTACCGTTGAGTCATAACCCATGTAAGCATTTACATATTTCGCCCAGGCTATAAAAGACTGACACTTAAGTTTTAGTACCCTTGAAGAAAGCTCCGATCTCAGCTTCAGCCCCATCACCCCGTAGTAACCTGAATTTCGTATTCCCACCTACATCAAACAGCGGAGGGTCACCACCAACATCATCAAGACCCACTATTAGAATAACCAACAAAGACGATGAAAACTTTGATATGCAGACCCGCGGTGGCTCAGAGGTTGCAACCGATGAGATAGATCAAAACCACCCTAGCAATCACTACATCGAGCATTTGAAGACAGTTATTCCTGGTAGTTCCGAAGTCCCCGAAACTGGAGTGTGCTCGGCATCAACTGGACTTTTGCCCGTTGCGAAGAATCCCCTGTCAACCTGTGCCGGGAAAACAGTAAAAGCAAAAACAGATCATCCAACGGCGGCTCTCTACTCTGAGAATGTACTCCCTGCAGAAGTACCGAGTCCTCCTATCATTCCTTCCGCCGATGAGACCCTACAGTATCATCTCACCAAAGTGGATTGGCAAAAGCAACCAGGACCAACGAAACGCATTACCCATCAACGTACAGACTCGACAGTCTCCCTCGCCAGTATCAGTAGCGTTAGCAGTATCCACGGATCAAATTTGCCCCAATGGGAGCAGTTCGACGTTCTTCCCCGCGAACAGGAGTCCTACACCTCATTCCCGAAATACCAGTCGAACTCTATGCGCTCTTCCTCCTTCATGCGTATTGGGGCAAAGATCATCGGTGAGGATTCTAAGAGTGGATTATCCGGGATTCGTGGGTTCTTGTCTAGAGTTTGGTCCAAGAAGGACCGGAACAACGATTCCGTTTATCGTCCTAGCACACTCCAGCGTAGTAGCTCTGCAGAAGAGGATGAGGATCACGATGACGACGATGATCGGACTGTTGATTCGAATTCGATTATCTCGGCTACTCGCCACAGTCACGCCAAGGTAAAAACAAAGGCAGGACCACTCTTAGATCTTGACGCCAGATCCGGGTGTTCGGCCAATCACCTTGAGTCAGACACGGCAAAAGCGAGCTTCAACATCGCTTCTCAGAAGCTCGTGTTCCAAGATGACAAAAAGGGCATTATCAAGGATGACGAGGTTCATATTGTTACTGGGAGGAAGAATTCGAGGTAGATGCCAGTATTTTCATGGCACCAAAGCTGGCTTCGATTGGGTTAATTATACGGGTGGCTCAAGTTTCTGACGACTTATAGTGCTGTGGCGCTGCTATGCGATGCGTTCTACCATAACTGGGGGTGTTGGTATTTATTGGCTTTTTTGACTTCGTGTTTCCAAAGTGCATTCATGGATCGGTCACTTATTGCAAAACATTTTCTCGGTATTGTAAGTCATAGCCGTAAGCGCTACTAGGTATGGTGGCGGCTTCGCCGCCCCCTTCGGTAAAAAAGAATCCTAAACCCCAAAACCCATGATATCTAGCCAGCTCTCAGCCGGTTCACATTACGTCCAGCCAGCCAGCCGAGAGCCAGCCCATCAAGATTGCGTCCAGCCAACACAGAGTTAGCCCGTCCAGATTACGTCCAGCCAGCCGAGAGCCGGCCCGCACAGCCAGTCAAGAGCTAGCCCGTCCAGATTGCGTCCAGCTAGCTGAGAGCCAGCCTGTGCAGATCGCATCCAGCTAGCCAAGAACCATCTCAGAGTGAGTATGTTAGGGTTGTTTAGATCGTCTCCAGTCGTCCAAAAGTTAGCCCGTCCAAATCATATTCAGTTGACTAAGAGTCAGCTCATTCAGATCATCTTAAGTTGGCGAAGAGCCAGCCTATCTTGACCATGTCCAGCCAGCAGAGAGCTAGCCCGTCCAAATCATATCCAGCGAGCCGAAAGTCAGCCCATTTCAGTTGTCTCTAGTCTGCAGATAGCCAGCGTATCCAGAGCACGTCCACCCGTCTCGATTGTCTCCAGAAATTCGAGAGCCAGTCCATCCAGATCACGTCCAGCCAGCCGAACCCATCCAAATTGTATCCAGCCAGTAGAGAGCAAGCCCGTCTCGATCGGCTCCAGATATTCGAGAGCCAGCCTGTCCAGATCGCGTCCAACTACCAGAGGGCCAGCCCGTCCAGATCATATCCAGCCAGCCGGGAGCCAGCCCGTCCACATCGGCAAAAGTGCAAATTGACTATAGACTGCGCTACGCGTACACGCGCAGCTCATAGCAAGCTTCCCGTGGACCCCTGCGCGACGCGCAGCCTATAGTCATCTATAGTCAATTCATAGAGATGTACGCGTGGGCCTATGGACCTATATACGGTTTGCGGCCGGAGATGGACCTACCTGTCGTTACTGCCTGGAGTCTTCGTTGCTATACCGGTCACACTATCGCTGCGAGTCCACTATACAGCCCACTGGCACTTGAGAGCCTGCATGAAAGCCTGCTTGAAAGCCTGCTTGGGAGCCTGCTTGGAAGCCTGCTCGAGAGTGCCCCGCTTGACAAAGCCGCGTTTCGGGAGTAGAGTTTTCCGCAGGAAGCTTTTCACCAAATGAAAACTCTGAGTTTCTGGAAACTTTGGCCAATAGAAGGCTTTAAGTTTGTTAAAGCTTTGACATTGACGTTGACGTAGCCAACCAACCTACTTGACTAAGTGCTTTCGGTACCATCACCATCACCATCACCATCACCATCACCATCATGACCATCAGTCCCGGACCGAATGCGCACACATACGCCCAAAATCGACGGGAAACTGGCTGCAGACTCTGCTGAGAAAACTGAGTCGGAGATCTGCTCTCCCCGAGATCCAATTGTCTACCTTTCCTGCAGAATCTAAGGCTGCAATTGTCAACACCATGATCTTGAGGCATCGTGAGATCTTGTCATGGTGGCCGCGCTAAAGATAAGGTTCAGACTACCATATCGACCGACGTCATGATTTCGGCCAACATACGCTGCCTGCCACACGCCACACGCCACATGCCACACGCCGCCCGCCGCCCGCCATACACCACCAGCCTCACGCCTCCCGGTGCCTGCAACTCAGCAAGTCTCTGGAACGAGCATGCAGGAGCATACATGGGAGCAATAGTCAAGTGAGATTGGAAGTGTCTTCCCTCTTGAGAGTGTACTTGGGAGCGTAGAGCCAAGTAGGCTGGGAGTGTACCATCGACTGCAATTGGGAGTGTACTTGAGAGCGACTCGGAGGTGTACATGGGAGCATACTCGGAGTGTACTTGGGAGCGTCTTGAGAGCGTACTTGGGAGCGTATAGTCAAGCAGGCTGGGAGTGTGTCATCGAGTGCAATTGGGAGTGTACTTGAGAGCGTACTCGGGAGTGTGCTTGGGAGCGTCCTCGGGAGTGTGCTTGAGAGCGTCTTGAGAGCTTACTTGCGGGCGTACAGTCAAGCAGGCTGGGAGTGTGCAATTGGGACCGTACAGTCAAGCAGGCTGGGAGTGTGCAATCGAGTGCAATCCGGAGTGTACCTCAGAGCGTACTTGGAAGCATGCAATGAAGTGCATCAGGCAGCTTACTTTCAAGTTTGTTTTATGCAGCGTGATGCATAGTATGCAGTGTGATGTATAGTATGCAGTGTGATGTATAGTATCCAGCGCACAAAATCGCATGAGTATCATAGTAATCTAGTCATCGTGTTGGTCCATAGGACCTCATAGTGCCGCGCGTCAAATATGCTATGAATTACCGTCCCACAAACAGCTTCTCTATGAGTTACGCGTCGCGTGAGGTCATTTTTCCCGATGTACCATCTCCAGCAAACTTCAAATTTCTCAGGTATATAAAAGCATGGATTCTACCATTAGATGGTTCGGTAGATAATCACTTTTGTACGATACATAATTCAATCTCTCTCTTTGTACTCGATCACTCTCAACAATACAGCAGACATAGTGGCAGATATACAGTGGAGGATATACAGTGGCAGATATATATACAGTGGCAGATACACAGTGGCGGATACAGTGGCAGATATACAATATCGGATCAAGATACACATTCACAGGGGCAGATACACAGGGGCAGATACACAGCCGTAGATATACAGTGGCAAAACCAATGGCAGATATACAACACAGCAAACACAGCAGACACAGTGGCAGACACACGGCAGCAGATACACTGTGGCAGATACAAAATGGTGGATATACAGAGGTAAATATACAGCGGTGGATATACAGCGGTGGATATACAGCGGTAGATATACAGCGGCAGATACAGTAGTGGATATACAACATAGTAGACATAGTGGCTGATATACAGTAGCATATACAGTGGCAGATACACAGTGGCAGATAAACAGCAGCAGATCCACAGCGGTGGATACACAGCGGCAGATACACAGCGGCGGATACCAGTGTCGGATAAACAGCAGCGGATCGCAGCGGATAGCAGCGTCGGATAAACAGCAGTGGGTACACAGCGGCAGATACAGCAGCGGATATACAACACAGCAGACACAGTGGTAGACAGTGTTCCTAAGCGGCCAGGCCGGCCTTAGCGGCGGCTTTCAAATGAGGGCCGGGCCGGGCTTGCAGGCTTTTCCGGCTGGCCTAGCGGCTTTTCTAGGCGGCCTGCAGGCTTTTCTTGGGGGACTAAGCCTAAACAGAATATTTTGTTCGAAAGATTCTCTGCTGCCTATACTAAGAAAGTCTCCAAAGTACGAAATACAAACCATATCCAACTCAATCATCGTAGCCCTGCCATTGCCGTATTCCATCCATCAACCAGACCAAGGCTTATGCAGGCCGATGCAGGCTTTTTATTAAATCACGTGCAGGCCGGGCCGGGCCGCCGCTAGCGCAGGCTTTCAGAATGGAGGCCGCTAAAAAGCCGGGCGGCCAGCCGGGTCGCTTAGGAACACTGGTGGCAGATACACCATGGCAGATATATATACAGTACCAGGTCAGGATGCATATTCACAGCGGCGGATATACAAAAATAGTTCAAGATACACAGCACGATATACACAGCGGCAGATACACGGCGGCAGATACACAGCGGCAGATATACAGCAGCACCAAATCAAGATACACAGCAGAAGTCTAGGTGATCTGCCTGATATCGCAACAAGTCCCACCATGCTCAACGTTTCGAATCCTGGCGGCGGCAAAGCCGCCACCGATGCTAGTATGAATAATGACTTGAAAAATAAATTCTTCCGGTATCTCCAGACTGACCACTCACTTGCGTTACATCGGCGACATCTCAAGAGGAACCTGATTGCTATATTCTGCCTTTGAACGCTAAAGAATGAACTAGAAGCCTCGACGCGATAACAGAATAGCCCAAATACTAGTTATGAGAAGCTGGTTCATGATGACTGCTATCAGCTTTATAAACCCTCCAACGAAATACCCGCATCTCCCCACCTTTTCTGTCCCGCAAAAATGTCGAACGAATGCATCTTCTGTACCACCCCTATCACAGCGCCCTTCATAGAGTCTCTTCCATGCAGACATTCAGGCGAAGTCTGCCGTGCTTGTATATTCAAACATATAGCCGCCAAACCTGTTTGTCCCTTTTGCAATCGCCCAGTCCATAGGCTTCGTCAGGGTTCGGAAATTGTTAATGTCCGCGGCGCCGAAAGAAGATCGTTTTTGGCACGACAGTGGCAGTATATCTGTGACCTCGAAGAAGAATGGGAAAACTCTAATGGCAAAGAACTAGAGAACCGCCCCGGCGGGAGTGCGGAGAGCCGTGTCGTTTGGTACAGAGAATTGATGGGGGAAAGTTTTGGAATGGCTGCGGAATGGGCTGTTCATAGGATATTCTGTGGCCAAGGGGCCGGAACGGTAGACTTACAGCGGGCCGGGATGGAAGTGCAGAGGGCGCTAGAGGAGGAACATATAAGGTACTGGCCATGGTGGATGGAGGGGGAGTGGGATGAGTATGCGTTAGGTGGCCCATGTTGAGAGAAGTGGAGAGCAGCAGAAATGCGACCAACAACACGTGCAGACTAAGGTGCAACAAGAGAAAAAGGGGTGGCGATGAGGAGGAAGTAATAAACATTTGCAGCTTACAACATTGTAAGGTAGTCTTATTTATCTTCCAACGGTAGATCTTTACGAGGTGTGTTCTACAACCGGATTCCCTCCGGACTATCCCACTCTCTATCCCTCCAAGATAGTTATCCGTGCTGAAGCGCAGTACCATAGTCCGCACAATGCGCCTACCAAACACTACAGAACGAGCCAAAATTGAGGTCCGAGTGAAAGAGATCATGATCTTTGGCTGCAGATATTCTCCCCTCAATCGCTCCTGGGATGCTTGGGTCCTATCCAATAGAGCAATGGTATAAGGACCCTAGATGGTTCAAGGAGCACAGATAACCGTACAGATGTAGAGTCTGGTGCCGAATTTATCTATACTAAGTAAGTATGGAAGACAAAGCAGAGATATCAGAACAGGGGAACTCCAGGTTTGGCAAATCTCGGGAGGCGCGGGGTGGCTGGTTTAGGATAGTGGCTGGTATACCAGTAGATGCTGATGTCAACTCACACGATACTGCAATTGATCTTTGTAAGCTTGATACCCAATATAATAAGTGGGCGGAGAAATATAACTCAAGTTGGGGGTCTGCAAGGGAAGTTGAAGGAGCAGTTCCAGATGAGAACGAGGATAAGGTTTAGGATGATGATGAAGATGTCGAAATACAACTCTCCTGGCGCGGGGAATTTAATACACAGGCCACGCTTCTTTGTAATCTTCAGTCGGGCGATTATTTTTGTCGCGCGGATAACTGTTGGAGGGATAGAGAGTAGATAGTCTGGAGGGGAACCGTTCAACATCGTTGTCGTTGACAATTCATTGTCTGAACCTTAATCCATGGCTCGGGCCGAGGTGTAACGGTCACGCTATATGGCGGTGTAAAGTGGCTAAATACCATTTCACGACGTCGTACATGGAATTAGTGGAATTGAGTAAATTCATGTGCACACACCCAATTCTGACAATTCCATGCATGACATTGTGAATCTGATGATATTGTAGTATGGTGTCATATAGCTGACAATGTCATGCATGAACTTGTGGAATTTGGTGCTGGTGCACATGAATAAGGACTTTTGGAACCTGATGCACATTAAATACTGAATTTCCTAAATCATACATCAAAAATAATTTGCAAAATTTAGTATCTGATGTACATTAAGTTCCAAAATTCCTTCTGCTAGTTGGTACATGATGTCACAAAGTTGTACCACGACGTTGTGGTGCTAAGCTGATATGGTGTATATAACTACTGAAATTGGGTGTTTGTGTGCATGAAGTTACTCAATTCCATTAATTTCATACACGACATCGTTGAAATGGTATTTTGACCACTTACCGCACAATAGCACCGTGCATCCACCCAAAGGACTGCCATTGGTGGTACTCAGTACATGACCTACTGTAACAAGAAACTCGCAAACCCTATATTCGGTTAGTGCGCAGCTTTTTACTCTCGCCTGAATCTTGACGACGTCGGACAGCTGTCAATACATCATGTTCACTTTAGAGAATTACAATTAACTTGTGTAGGGTGTCAGAAACAGAGCTATAATTAACGCAGAATCTAATAGCATATTGATTTCCTTGTGAAGAACCTGACATGCCACCCAACCATTTTGTGACCAACTATAGATATGATTAATTCGTCTCCTGTTAAGAAAATACAAAAGCGCCGATCCGCTTTCCCATCCAGGTCATTTTAACTCATTCCACCCAACCTCCACCAGTTTAACCTGAGGACATGGTCAGGTCAGCATAACTGATCGATTCCTAAAAGCTTTAGCTACATGGCTATCAAACTGAACTGGGCCTAATTGAGATATAACATTTTCAATATCTCCTTCTTTAAGCATCTCTAACACCGCGCGACAGCGAGTTACATTCGGCCAAGCTTGCACCAAGTGTGCCAATTCGTCCCTCATATAATCAGGAGGTAATGCAGCAAGGACTGCCAGAAATGATTCGGATTAGACCCTGCCAGAAACATGGACAAGGCCTTTTCAGTGTCAGTATGGCTTTGGAAACCGTAGAAAATTAATACATACATCGGCGAAGCCGTTCTGGCTACTCGCAGATAGTCCGGAAGAGACCCTCCAAAGTGCAGTAACATGCGGATTATGCGATCGATATCTGTAGCAGAGACTCTCGGACTCGGAGTGGATGCCACTGCGAAGTGAATTGGCATATATCCCTGGGAGTCGCAATGAATCGGCGATCTTGGAGTGGTGGTGCAATTGAAACAAAACATTTTTGGGTTCCTGCAAGCCAGACAATAGCATTCATCACCATTCCTATTATGATGAATGATATGCTCGATGAGAATTTCGAGTGCTTCTGGACGACTATAACTAGCGGCGATATGAAGTGGAGTGTACGGTTGACAAGCCTCCACATACCCAGTGATCAGATCGTGCGGGCGGCACACGTGGTTCCTCCCGGCATTACAATTTGCGCCGCTGTGCGTCTGTGGTCTGTGCTCACCAAGGTCACATTTAACTGAGGTCCATGGAAGGTTGCTCCCTTCGCTCTGTAATGTATCTAAGATAAATCGGAGTGTAGCCAATGCATTATTAGCGATGCATACGGTGATAGGGTTAGTAACCCAGGAGAGACGCTTAGAATCACCGAGGAAAGTTCCTGATCAGTCAACGACAAAGCGTCGTCTCAAAATTGCAACGTCCAGTGTTCCACACAAAAAGACTGCTGGGGGGTTAGAATCCTGTAAACGGTGACAAGAATTTGAGTGAGCCACAGGTTAGTATCGGAAACGGCTGCAAGTCTCAACAGGCGAGTTCCTACTCTGCGCCGAATGGCTTCCGGAACAAGATTCTGAATTGTTGGTAGTTGAGTGTGCCAAAATGCGGTAGTTGGTGTCGGAGGTGTCTCACAGACTCCTGGCGTGCATAGCATTGCTTCAAGAAAGTTGTCGAAATCAGTATGTGCCCATTGGTCGACCTCATGTCCATCCAAGAAAGTAGAGGTGTAGGTGATAATTTCTGCCGGAAGTTTCAAAATTGGCGGCATCAACGAATGCTTCGTTAAGCACAACCATGGTTAGAGGCTGGTATGTAGGGTACAGTAGGGAGCACTCACGTTATCGCCAATGAGACCTTTTTCTGATATTTAAATCGATGCAGATTGTTTCCGAGGAGAAACTTAAAACCTAAAGGTAAGGGACGAGACCTACGAAACTCGGGTTGCACAACCACCACCCACCCGTACTGTGATAGTTTCACATCTCTTTTCAAACCTACAGTATCTCGCGACGGAAAGCTTGGCTTTTTTACAGTACACTTTCAGTGTAATTTGGTGGTGGAGTTATCTCATCTAACTCAAGTTTTTTGACGAGGTGAAAAGAAATTGATTGATACCCATATAAACTATTGTGCCTAAACCTGATAAGTGCTATGACGTAAACAGTTTCTAAATATCCAGTTGGACCATTTCCCACGTTTAGAGTATTCGATACAATCTCCAGAATCGAGACATACCACAACTGCGAGGGTGCATAATGCGCTCTTACTTAGCCTCAAAGATTCCTTCAGCAGTGTCTATTTCAATTGACTCGCCAAATTCCTCCGAAATTTCAGTATTGGCTTTGTCGCTGTCTATGGAAGAGACCCTGTTGTTCTCCTTGCCCATATTGGTTGTAGGAATATGAGTGAGACTTCCGGACCTCTCCATCATGATGGATTTGCGCCTCTCATGAATTTTGGTCATTTTTACCAAAGCATCAACGTCAATAGGACCACCAACATCTTTTTTAACAGACTTTAAAACTGCAGCGCGGCGAACATAATCCCCACCGGGCAAACGTTTCATAATTTCCAAAGTTTCGTCAATAGTGCTCATGCTCGATCTATTATCGCTAGAGATGCCATGGTCGCTTAAACCGTGCTGGGAGACGTTCAAGAAAGCGCAGGATGTCTCGAGTTTCTTCCTGAAACTTACGCTCAGAGGAAGATTTGCTAGTAATAATTAGCGAAGTAACCAACATAAGGGAGAATACTACCATTATCCTTATGACCCCAATGTGCGGAATAACCGTGATATTCGGAGTCCCTAAGAGCGTTCGGGCCGGCTGTTTGGATGCCGGTGACCCAGCTCTGCTTTCTAGCGCTTCCGGCAAGTACCGTATCCTCGGGATCATCAACACCTTCATCTCTCTTGACATCGATCATCTTGATATCTCTTAAGGTCTTGGCAGTCTCGGGCGCTGCAGGCTTGGTGCAGGTATTGCCTTGGAGAGGTATGGGGTGTGGTAGGATAGTCGGTGTGCTGAGTGGAGAGAATTCGCTTACATTCTTCAATGAGAAAGAAACCATATTTCCCAAAACTACAGCTCTTCAGCAACTAACACATCGTTAATACCATGCGGGATGTTTACCGTGATTAATTCTCTTTTGCCTATTCTTCTCACTGTACTTCTCGAGCGGGTCATATTCCTCATTCTTGACTGGAGCTTGGGACGCCTGGGTGACAATATTCAACTTGCTAATTTCCCCAAGCAGTGTAGAGACCTTGTTGTGATGGTGGCCGCGAATGTCAATGTCCCCTTCAGTTTGGAAAACGGGATGCTCGGCAAAGTCCTCGGGACGTTCCCTGGCGTCAAGACTGAAACGTGGCTGAGACAGCTTGGCTGGTGACTGGATAGGCAATAAAATTGGATCAACCAAGGCGCGCATAGCCGGGCTCATGAGTGGTGGGGAGTTCGGCACTGTCGGAAGAGCAGAGACCAGATAATCGGTGAGAGGTCCAGGCAATGGATCGGTCACTATGCGATTTCTTGTAGCAGCAGCAGCTGAGAGCTGAACTGACTGAATATTACTGAGGCTTAGCGGCGCAGGTCTTCGCACTTTGTTGAGTGTGATTTGTGCCGGTAAAGTAGGAGCAGTACCACGAAGTTCACTCAAACTCTTTTGCAGCAACGGCCTGGGAGATTGAGGTTGCAACTCCGTTGAAGCCTTGCGGAGAGATGGAATTGGGCCTGAATTAGCCTTATCATTTTTCTTGCGAGCCTTATTTTTGGCTTTGTCCTTCGGAGAATCGGACAAGGACGAGGACGGAGACCTAGGTGAAGATCCGAGTTTGGGATCGGGCGGAATCAACTGAAGATGGCGGGTCCTAGCGAGAATATTGAGAGTCATCTGGCGGCGACGAGCATCAAAATCGATTCTATGGACGTCAGTCGCGGCATGAAGGGAGGAATCAGTATAGCATACGTTTCAAACTCGTCATCGGTCATGTTCGCCATACACTTACCGACCTCAGGAACAATTCTATTGACCGACATTCCGGGCGTCGATGGAATACGTCGGAATTGAACAGGACTGTCGACGTTACTATCTTGTGTAGTGCGGATAGTCAAACTAGACGAGTTAGAGTCGCAGCCCGAGGAATTCGCCAAAGACCCGTCGAAAATATCACGTCCTTCCATCTTGAGCTTGACTTAGGACTGATCACCTGGTAGTTCTAAATTTGAGTTCCATATGATGCAGATGTTAGGGCGAGGGCGGCGGTCAGTTAAACGAACAGCAATTTTGGCAGTGCACAACAACGTAGTTGGCAACGCCATAAATCTATGAGAGAAGAGCATGTTTTCAGCTCGGATCTTGGAGGCTTTACTTTTGTGTGCCCAGCCTACTCAAGTATACACGGTAGGAAACGTTAGTCGAAGGCTAGAAGACTTGCTGTAGCCCACACCACCATAACGCCCATATCCTAATCGACGTGTGTGGCTCTCGGACGTGGCTAGATTGCCGACAGTGTGCGATGGTTGATTCATCGCTGGCACACATTCGCACGGGTTTGTCATCAAACCCGTGTGACCTGCCAGTCTCATGCACAAGTTATTGCTCTTCATTCCCACCACCTCGAATTTTCCGACAACAATTTGCTTGAAAATCTGTTGCATTCCCGAATAATTGCTTTATATTTTGCTTATCATGGCTACGGATTCTTCTCCCCCTCGAAAGAGACAGAAATCGGTCCGTATCGTCGACGCCCCGATCGCTTCGGCAGAAGCTCAATCTATCTACCGACGTCCTCGGCTCATCTTGGGACCTTTCGTTCGGCCGCAACATCTCGCTGACTATTATCCTGCCATCAATCCCTTCAATCTCTACCAGGACCAAAATGTCTATCTGCCTTGTGAAATACCTCCTCATCATCCAATCCGTTCGTACTTCTTTAGGGACTTATATCTTTACCAAGGGTACCTCCCAGGAAACACCAGCGGCTATTGCATCGCCCTTTGGGTTTGGTGGGAAGAAGAAAGCTACATGAATTACTTCCGGCTATGGTGGCAGTATACGCCTCTCGCCACCGGCCGGAATTCTTGCTGTACTATTCGGGGCATCAATTGTCACAGATGGGGCTGTACATCCTTAAAGACCCCCTGGACAATGGATCCTAGTATCGTTTTTGATAATTGTCTGTTTGAGAGGGATTTCCATCTTGGGGCGGATAGCTCGGGAATTCCGTGGTGGATCTGCCAGTGGTGCCACCAAATGTTGAGTTACCATGAATGGGAAACGGTGCATTTGCTCAAACATCTTCAAGATTGTTTAGGGAAGGACCATGAAATCTCTACAGAAGGGCGCGGGACATTTGACCGGCAGCTCCAGGCGGGTCGCGTCCGTGGTGGAGCGCTATCATCCGACAACGGGAGCAACAGCACTACACACCCAGTATATCACCCAACGTATGAAGCGCATGCAATGTTTCCCAGACCAATCCAGCGTGTAAAGGCAAGGGATCCGGATAGCTGGGAAGAGGTCGACTTTTATCCGTACGAAGCGGAGCATGGAGAGCTCTTTCTATCGGTTTGGAGGAAATTGGAAGGCTGGAGACTTACCGGTGTCTGGCAGCCATTCCCACGTCCTGAGGTCATTGGATATTGCCGCAGGACGGGGATGTTTGAAGTTGGGTCTGATGAGAATGGCCGGATTGCATGGAGATGTAAGGTGTGTAGAGTATTGATATTACAGGATTGGGACATACATGAAACTATGACGCTTCATAATAAGGTTTGTGTGATTATAAGGTGGTGTGAAGCCACGGAGGCTGGATGCCAGTGCCCCGTACCGAAGTGTATCATGCATGAGGAGGGTATGTCTGAACGTCCTGCGTCGGTCCCCGCTGATTTGCCTGATGATTTGCAACCCGCTTAGTTCGGGCCCGGTCTTTGACAGACGCGAGTTTTTGGGATAGTGGTGTTATGTTTAATGCGCCTAAACTTGGTGCTGATGTAATGTTTGTGTGTTCGAAGAGTGCTGTACTTCATACTTGGATGTGGCTACGGTGTATGCCACAGTGTTTGTTAGTTTTGATTAGACTTTATGTTATTTTGAATGAATTGACTTTACCTAAGCAGTGCTTGTCTTATGAAATTTGATTTAGAATGATTCATTCTTGTCTGAGAGCTTTGAGTAATAGATGAGACTTCCTGCGAGAAAACATTAGACCACTAACCTTGGGACTGTAGTGTAGTGCTATAGTGCACTCTTTAGAATGAATTACTTATCCACGCAAACCCCAGCTTATATGAATTTGGCTTCAATTCCATTCATGGAGTGATGATGTTAGATATACTTCTGTCAACCAGCGACTATTTTGAAGGCTAATTGAGAGTCGATGGCCAGCTTGCCAAACACTCGGATCATGCAATTCTCGTCTACACTACGAATGATGGGCGGGGAGCCACGCGTGGTCGTATCGCGGAGTCGCCTGTACCTCGTATTGGCTTACCGACGATGATCAAAGGTTACAGTTTTAGGTGGCAGGAAGAGGCATTGATAACGCTGCGCTGTAACGGCGTTGAATTTTGTTGTAAATAGCCGTCTGTCTCCAACCGAGTTCTGTCCACAACCGCCTAGGTCTTTATTATCGGGCCGCCTGGGACCCACATACATCGACGAAGAAAGATATTTTCACGGGACGTCCTTGGTTGTAAGTGCAGGCCTAAATAGAGGCAATAGTAGTAAAAATACCAGTATGAGTGATTAACCATGATAGACCCCCGAGTTTCACACGAACTCCAACATCGACGCTATTGCAAGTATCACAACAGATCCGCCGGGTTATCTAATTAATGCCTTGGTGTTAACGGTGGTGGTGATACTGCATGCATTGATGGGTTGGTTCCACTTGCGCTTAATGGGTAGCATTTCTATCATCCGCGAAATTTTCTCATGCGACCCTGGAGAATTTCCTGGTTCTCTTGTAGAGTAGAATACATACGGGGTTCTTTACCTGGCTGAATCTGGTTATTAGTAGTCAGTATTTGAGAGACAACTGAAAGGCGATTGTTAACTGTGAGACCAAAACTGATCCCTTACCAGTACCAAAGAGCAGTTAAAACATAGATAACAGGTGGTACACCAGCAAATGACTGTTCCAAGCAGGTATGGAAACAGTTTTCGGAATGTGATACAACCAACAATGGCTGTACTGCACCATTCATCTCATTTCCGGTATAACGGTTCCTGTCTGTCAGCGAAAATAAGTATAGCCAGCTGGAAGACTAGTACAGCGGGAGTGGTACACCTCTGCAGAACAACAGACTGCCAAAACAACGGCTAGGTATTTCACTTCATTGAGGGATAGTCGATAGTATCAGGTTAGGGACGTCGATCCCATGTTGGGACTGTAATAGATCGCCCTCCATCGTGCAACGACTCGCGCCATGCACTTCCTTGATTTCCGCCCTAAGTAGTGCTAGCTAGTAATTCTTCGAAGCATATACAGTAGCTATCTCTCCCGTATATGCCAATACCAACTCAACGCCTACTTTTTCTTCCCCTTTCCTATCGCTTGTGGCGGAAGCGCACCAACACTCTCCATAATTTTGCCTACATCCCTCAGTATAGCGGTTCCTCCGGGAGCCTGCTGCATCTGCTCCAACGCAGCGTCCGCGATACTCTTTCGCCATGCCTCAACGCCACCCTTACCGAAAAACTCCGTCTCGGTCATTTGTAGCTTTTCCCACGGCTTGGTATCCTTCAGACTCGGCTTCAATCCTGATAATTTCTTAGGTGCGAACAGTTTCTCTTTATCCATAATCCAATCCTCGGCATGTAATCCACACTCGGTTGCAGAGAACCATCCACACTTCCACGGGCCGGAAGAATACTGTTCACTCTCTGCTGGTTGCTCCAGACCCAGTTCGTCGCGGGTTTTCTTCGCACGATGTTGAACCCATGTCTTCCGCATTTCATCGTCGAGGGATAAAAAGTAGCTATAGGGATGCTTCACCGGATCGGGATTTTTAACTGGCTCGAAGGGGAGACGGTAGTAAGGGAGGAGATAGCCAAGATAAAGCGGAGGATTTGGCATGAGAATCGTCGACGATTTTTTCGGTTTCCTGCGCGACGCGGATTTCGGTGGAGGTGCCGGGAGTGGATCTGGGGGCGGCGGAAAACTAGGGAAATTTGTAGGTGCGTTCTTGAGAGCATTCAAAACAGATGCGGGGATGGCGATATCGGTTGACCGCTTCAGCGAGGCAAGGGTTTCGCGTTTCATCATGTTCCGGTGGATAAACCAGGGAGCAACCAATGATGGGAGTAGCCATGCAGCGGATCTATCGCATATTGGGCAGATTTCCTCTGTCAAAGTTACCTCTGTTGTGTGGTGGTGGGTAGAGTTACTGTCAAGGTTAGCAGCCGCTAGGTCGCAGAAAATGCAGCCATACTATTTTTCGTGAAGAACCTGAGTACTACACAGCACTCTGTCAATGAACTCATCTATGGAGTCCTGTGAAGAACTGAAACAAAGAGATGCCGGGCATCCCTTTGGCAACCGATCGTTCTGTTTGAGAGGAAGCTTGACATGCTCGCTTCCAGCTCTCTCGAAGTAGGCCAGTTCCTGTTTCCACTCCTTGTGCTTTGGTTGTTCGTGCATAATGAAAACGCGGTGGAGAGGTGTAACGAGTGCCATGTGTGTTTCTTCCATTTGCTCTTTACGCGGGCAGAGAATTCGATGGAAGAAGTTCTAACAAGGTCAGTCTAGCTCGTCGAGAAGTTTTTGGTAGGTTTTACTTGATATATCAGGTCAAACAACTGCCGCAGCGACATCTGAAGATGGGCGAGATCCTTCGTATCGGGTCTATCATGACATCAGTAACTGAACATTTAAGAGGCACCGGAAGGTAGCTACCTTGCCCGCCGTCTCGCGGAACACTCCGCGCACTCATTGCAATTATCACTGCATCCACTTCGACCATCAAACGTAGCATCCCTCTCGAGGATAAAAATATCGTACGAGCTCTACAATAATTCCAACTCAGCCGCCAACTCAATACCTCTCGGAGGGTCGAGAATGACATACAATGTCATGCAGAATATCCATAATGTTCTCGCATGTTGCTTTGCTCGCCTCTTCGAAGTCTTCGTTGAGTTTCGTGTAGTCCATCACCAATCCCGACGCTAGGTACTTTGCGGCCGCCTGCACCAACGCCTGATCGGTTAGAGATTCATGTTATCAAAGGCAACGAGCGAGGCAAAGTACGGCGCGGAGAGAGGTGTCCACGTACATTGTAGCCGCTTGGGAAGGACTGCTTCACACTCCGCGGGATCGCCGACCTGAGATCTGGTTCACCACTCGAATTCTTCGGTAGAGGTCCATGGCTGTGATCGCGACAGCAGCAACAGTGCTTTGTCGGCGGGGCAATTTTCGACATCGTGGAGGTGAGCGATGGCGAGTGATATCGGTGGAGATCAGGTGAGCGTTGGTGGGGAAGGCGTTGAGAAAGGTAAAGCAGGACACGCGATGTTGAGATTGAAGCTGCGCGACAGCCGGGTAAAGCACGAGCTAGCGGGATATTAGTGCATCAGCCGCATAACTACCCCTGAAATAGCATCGCTGTTGCACAATTACACTACGCGCGGACTGGACTTCCACTCCCAGTGAGAGAATAACAAATGCACAGACACCAGGTGTGGCCAGCGGGGAGTTGGTGTGCACATGTTGTCGATATTATCTGGCTTAGATACTGCCAGCACCGTGCAAACTCCAGATTCTCAGCCTGACGGCCACCGTTGGGATAAGCTTTCGCCTGAGCGAGAGGGACATGAACCTAAAATCGCCAACTTTTAAGCATCGATATTGGCTTGCAGGAGAGTTCGGACCGCCGGGGTACCTGGTGTCTCCACGCGCCCGCCGGCCGGGGGTCGGTACCTAGTTGGGATTTGAGTCTTTCTCCTTCTCTTCTCCCTGTACCTTAAGTCTACACATGTACACGGTTCTCCCATCCATATAGCAACACGCGCCCTCCTTCGGACTGTTACCTCGTCATTTTCCACCCTCGCAATTACCGCCGATAACGGGGTTGGATTCTACTGGCTGGTGTGATTAACGTCTTAATTCACCCGATCAACAGCCTGTTTGGCCAACATGATTCTGTGCCTTTTCCTCCTGGAGATATTGAGTATACTCGAGTATGCCAAAGGCATCTTGCCGCGTTAGCAAACAATATAGCCGTCTGACAAACTACGTAATTAGAACTATTTCGGCTTCTGCTTGGTAGTATGCTCTTAGTTGACTTAACTTTTCAGGGCAAGCTTTGTCTTCGTTGGAAAGTAAATGTTATCCCAAGGGTTCAAGAATCTTTAATGCTGTGCGTCAGCAAATAACTATTTAAATAGCTGCCAGACAGTAGTCCTATTCTCGTACAGTAGGCCTGGCCCGAATTCATGCATTCCGGCCCATCATGTACAATCAGAATCACCTCTTCAACAACGTTATGACCAATCGTAGCTCACAAACAGGACGAAACGAAGCCAGGAAGAACTGAGAGACTGAGACAAGACTCGTCGTTCAGGCTATTACTCCGGCACTATAATTGAATAAATTAGTGCCATTGCGAACGGTTTGGCACGCTGAAATGTGTTCGTACTCTCCGTACAGCCCATCGAGACCATGTATAGCTCTGCTATGAATGCCACGATCAAGTATTAAAATGGTATTGTGGAGTGTGATTGTAATTAGAGACATCTCTAGTGGTAGCAGGCGTTTAAGCCAATGATTCCACCAGTCCGGACGGACCCGGTCTGGGGTAGGGCTCAGTACGGTCCGGTCCAACCGTTAGGTCGGACTGGACCAAGCCCAAGACTGGCAGTCTGGGACTGGACGGGCTTGGTCTGGACCAGTCCGCGCACACTTGCAATTTCGACATCGTTTCTTAGTCAAGTACCACTGAAAACATGACTCATCCTCACCTTTATCACCGCACACCTCTGGATACCCACTCTAGGTGAAATTATGACAGTTCTGTCTGTATATTTGGTGCCATCGAGATATATTCCCCCCACTAAAAGACCGATACAGTGAAAAAATACCCTAAACCTGGACACTGTGCTGGACTGGTCCAAATCAGTCCAGGCCAGTTCAGTCCAGGTCCAGAAAAAGTGGGGATTGGTCCGATCCCGGTCCAAAAATTACTCGGACTGGATTGGACTGGACTTGGACGGACCCGGTCTGGACTGGTCCAATGCTGGACTGGTGGAATCATTGGTTTAAGCACCCTACGGACTAAGGAATGACACTTGATCTCGGTGATACGGCAAAAGTCTTTTGGAACCAGATTGGGGTACAGCAGAAGGAATAATTTCTTAGTGTCCTGTACTCAATTTCTACTATACAACAATTGCAAAACCCAAAACACCAACGTTTTCGGTGCCTGTTGTTATCCTATTCTAAACAAAAACACCGTTATCATACGGTGGTTGTATTATAGTCGCAGTATGTACTTTATTTTCCCTGCCAAAGCACAGGATCCTGTTAAGTTGGAACGATGAGCACAAGGAAAATAACAAATGTAAAACTTGAAATAGATGGCTTTCATCAGACAAAATACTCATCCACCAATTCCTGACCCAGTTGTCGACCACTAGCAGCCTTGTGCAATAGCTCACGAACAAAAAATCCTCGGCGTCTCAGATTCGCCTAAACCCGAATTTTCCCTTTCTCCGCAGTGATGGGTTGATTCGAGTTTTCGAAGAGGTGGAGAAGGTGTATCGTCTCTTCCTTTATGCTCTTCTGCTACTAGTTCGTTGCCTTGTGCCAGTCGCTCCAGAGCTCTTCCTCTAGACTCAGGACTATTGTCACGAAAAACACTAATTCCCGGTGGTGCCCACTCACCACCAACCTTCCGAGTACCCAAGTGATTGCGCTTTATTGAAGATAACCACATACCCCCTTTGATATCACAAAATATCCATCTTCTCTCATCGCTAACGTAAGTAGGTGAAGGAGTATCGGTCATAACAAGCGAGAAAGTTTTCTCACCGGTCCTCGCTGTCGGTAATGTTCTTCCCCTTATGGGTTCTTTTTGGTGTCTGTCCTCCTGCAATACACCCCACTTATAGAAGTCCCTAGCCATGCTCTTGATTGGGATCACGCCGTCAAGCTCGTGCGTAGTGATGCATCCACCTCTTTGGCCTGAAGCTGAAGTTCGGAAGAGGTGCTCTCTCCGCGATTGAACTTCCGGCTGAACAGATTCAATGGCACTGCTTCTGTTGGCTAGTTCAATCTCTTTTGATGACCGCCTACCACAGATTTCCCATCGATAACTCCGGACCCTCGTCACAGGGTCTGTTGCTCTCCAGAATGTTACCGGCATTTTGCGCACAATAGCACACATTCGGTATGGTACCTTCCGCGGTACGTTGGAAGGACGTAGATACCAAGTTTCCAATGGCCGAGGGGGAGTTCCAAGTGCATTTTGGTTGTAGAATACTGAACGGAATGGAACAGGATGCTGAAGCAGTTGATTGGAGTGTCTTAGGACGGGTGTCGTGGTTTGGTGTGCGCGGTAAAGTCTCCGTTGTTCTGGGTTAAGGCCGAACGGAATGGTGTTGAACTCTGGCTCATCGCTTGACAGTGGTGGTAGAACAATGCGCTGCGCGGATTCAGCGGTAGGGAAAGAGGGAAGTCGGCGGAGAGCTGGACGAGGGGGTGGAGGAGGTGTTAACTGGAGGATATCAAAAACCCTGGCCTCCGCTTGACCTTCGTTGGTGCCATTTTCGTCATCAGAGGAGTTTGTGAGGTCTTTTTGGAAGTCTGTCCAATATCCCAGAGGAGAGTTTTGTTCTACTGGTGGTATTGGATGATCGGAATGTTGTCTGGTGTTCTCATTTGGCTGCTCAGTTAGATTTGAATGCCGTAGAACGTTTTCTGTGATGACTTGGGCAAGCGGCGATCCTTTAACACACTTTGATTGTCTGAATTCAGGAATCGAAAAGTAGTGTGCTTTTGAGTGACCCAGGTTCTCGATTGGTAGCAGGGAGTCCAAATCATCGTTCGTATTGTTGTTTACCTCCAAGAGGGGTGCCATGCTAATAGATGGCATATTCGTACAGAATGATGTGCTAATTGTTGGGTGGAGATGAATGATTGCGGGTGTGATATCGAGACGAGTCCGACTTATACCTTTTGCCTGTCCAATTTGGCACGTGACCGTGGTCCATTCAATTCGGCTCTTGATTTTCATCTTGGACCGTTCCACGTTGACCAATCCCCACCACTATTGTTTTGCTACATACGATTGTTCCTTTGCTTTTGCTATTTTCAATCAGCTACCATCTAAACGTCTACCTTTTTAACCCCCCTCATCTATTCCGAAATGTCCCATGCAGTACATCAACCAGAAGTCAATTCCTCACCTCCAGTCCGTCAACCTATCATACACCACCACTCAGCCCCCCCAAACCAGCTGTTCAACCCCGAAACTCAATCATTCATACTGGGGGCGGGACACGCCGACTTCGAAGCACACAACAAACAGCTGGACGTGCAAGCTCAGGCCAACCTTCAAGTACAGCAGCAGTTCTTAGTTCATCGTCAACCCCTTCTATCAGTTCCACCGCTACCGAGCTCTCATCCTTACGCCTATGGATATACACTTGCTGGGCCAGTGCAGTACTATGGCCAGTACCCACCTAGGAGCGGTACATATGGACCTGGTGTTTGGTATACTGGCGAAGCTCAACATGATGTGAACCATGTGATGGGACCATATGGGCAACAGCAATCAGCACAGAAGGACGAATGGTATGTTTCATTCCTAAGAGGTAATTATAAGACCAGTTTTTGATCAATTGATAATTGTAGGGCATCCGTTGCTCATTCTCAATTAGTGTCAAACACACAAGCGTCCGCCGAAGAACTTGAGGAAAGCAGCTCAAAGTCTCAACCCCCGTCCCCCACACCTATTGCTCCCAAGCGCGCCGTACCTCTGAATCCCGGTACTATGCCACGAGCTTCAAAGCGACGCAGGAACAGTAGTATTTACCATCCTTGCCCCCCGTCGATCAATCCTAGTGCCCCCGCATTTGTTCCTGGACGCTACGAGTATAGGAGTGAGGACAATGTGTATATGGGCCATGCCGAAAAGGAAACCTACAATTTGAAAATGGAGAGATGGCTCAATATGGATGACGACGAGTTTCTATGCGTCCAACAGCCGCTATCAGTCACGCAGACCAGAGCCATTACCGACGCTCAGGCGGCCTGTTAGTTGCAATCCGCCGAGAAGGCAGGGCTTCGAGTAGAACAACCGTACTATATGGATTCCAGACGCCACTATGGAGGTTACCAGTTGGAATTTCAGAACTGAATAATCTTTTGTCTGATCCACACTATAAATGGCACTGGAGAGTTGCTGGCTTTTTGGTTGCTGTGATTGGAGTTAAAGGTTAGTGATGATTTTCGGCGTTCTGTAGTCGTACGTGTGGTGAGATGGAGTTCTTTTGCAGTGTTTTGGGTCTTCGTTTCACGGCATTTGCGTCTACTTTTTGTTCTTTCATTGTCTACACATTAGCTTTTAAGTACCAACATGAACGAGCGTAAAATCCGAGTTTGCTTTAAAATGTGTCTCGAGTCTACATTGTTCCTCTCCTCTTCGGTTTGTTTTAGTTAGCATTAGATGCTGAGTTGTAGCATTGCTTGAGAGTGGATATGGAAAAGAGGACCCCTAACGAAATAACTAAGATAAATGATTTTGATAATTATCGCAAGGCATTTCAGGAAATTGTCAGGCGGATTTGGGATTTTATATTGCCCAAAGTTTTTTAAGAAATTGTAGTGGAAATAATTAATGGACCGAATCTGTTGTGCTAAACCTCTCTTGACCGAACTAAACTTCTAACTCTAAGTCTAATTGACACGTACATAAGAAGCGGTTACACCGCTCAATCCTAACCCGATATCACGTGATAACCGCACTCAAAATTCGTCCAACAATAATCATCTTGATAAACGTGTAAAATTCAAATCCAACCACCCCCTACTGATTATATTATCGAAGTCATTCTCACTTCAGTAGCCGTTCAATTACAACCTAGGGAATACTACACCAGACCTAGAGCCTTTCTTTCATACAGCCGCTGGTTTCGAATTCTAAGAATCTCATCCTTATCTTGCTTTTGTAAGCGTTCCTGCCCCTCAAAATCTATAAATCTGCACAAAGTACATCTGCATGCTGAATGCTAAAGGATTTTATCCGCACTAAATTTCATCGCTGACTCAATTTCATTTTCAGTTTCATGTTTCTTCCGGGGTACACTGGCATAGCTATGTCAGAGTCCGATTTGTCTCGTCTGCGCTTCCGGAATATGGGTAATGCTGGCAGCATATCTGCCAGCCCGGCCTTCTTTGCTTTCCTGGCTTCATAGGTACGCTTGTTCTTTAGTTTCCTCCACTTGTGGGTTAGAGCACGCTCATTAGGGACGTTGAGTGCATTGTTGATAATACGTCCGGCAGCAGCTTGGAGGCGATGATTTTTTTGAGTAGCTTTGTGTTGATTATGGGAGGTTTTGGGCTCCCTTGACGCCTTGTTGATTGGCTTATCAATTGCCATGGTTGGCCTATGAGATTAGAAAGTTGATGAGTACGGGGGGGTATAGAATGACGAAAAGAAAGGAGCTGGAGAGCTGTCTGAGAGCTGGGAGAAGCAGCGATATACAGGCATTTTGAGAGTCAAACTATGTTGCAAAGTTAGATCGAGTTGACACTAGAGCGTTCGACTGGTTTCGAGTGCTACTGGGACGTGACTGGGATCACTGGATCTCTAGCTGTTAGGGGCTGGATAGAACGCACTCATTAGATAGTAAGAGATGGAGGAAAAGATGCCATTCATCGAGGGGACCAGCATACATCATGCTGGACGGTTTCAGTGAATTCAACCGTCCCGTCCGTCCGGGAACTACTCAGGACGGGACGGGACGGTGTCATGCCGTCCGTCCGAGGGTAGGACGGAAACGGTGCCGTCTTTTTGAGGCAGGACGGGGACGGACGGAAAGGACGGCCGGGGACGGAGAAGAGCCGTCCCCGGTGGTCATCCACCGATATCCATGGATCTTAGTGTACATAACAAAACTTATATGTAAAACGGAATGATTACTCTGACCATGATGCAAGATCCGTGAGCATCTTCTCCATGCGTACCATGTCAGACTCTGTTGCTCCAAAGATTAAGCCCTGCTGCACCCACGATGTCACGGGTAAAGATATACAGTAACCGCCCGATGACGGTGGATGACGGTCGATATTCCGTCCGTCTTGAGTAAGGACGGGACGGACGGCCTTG
>Ga0307514_10000974_pt1 | contig 42707 bp, 54 predicted proteins | sample 16_EM_MG_FD_203088 | JGI IMG/M metagenome (GOLD analysis project Ga0307514, IMG submission 203088) | Populus trichocarpa ectomycorrhiza microbial communities from riparian zone in the Pacific Northwest, United States - 16_EM | ecosystem: Host-associated > Plants > Roots > Unclassified | place...
GTTTCAAATGATGACATAGAGCACTGTGTCATTGTAGATATACGACGACGTTGAGGCATACAGCTCGTAGGGATCACGATGAAGGTGTACAGAGTAAATTTTTTTTTGGTTGAGCGTAATTAGCACTGTTGTATATACACTCCGCGAATGAACCAGTCCATTCACGGAGGGTGGGACTCCGCGAATGGACCGGTCTCTCCGCGGAGGAACCGCCTCCGTGAATGGACTAGAACATGAGGTATGTCAGATTTGATTCCATCATTATTGCATTCTGCACGCAAAATTGAGTATTGTGTTGAATCGCATGGCTGCGCATTTTGCACTGGATCTCCAGCAGCATTTGCATGGAAGAGATCACAGATTTCGTTGTAGGCTCACGCTCACTTGTGACCTTGTCGAGATAGTCACTAAGGGTCTTGCCAAAGGCATTGTTCTCGTCACCTACCATGATGACAGTGTTTTCTTTCTCTTTGTGATTACTCTCTTTGTGGTTTGCATCTTCCTCAGATGTAGAGGCTCGTCAGGTGACAATAAGAATTACTTGTCCAACACAAGGTGGTAGATTGAATATGTGTAACGTCGATACATGACTGTGTCCAGGTAACAGCAAATATATATACTTGGCTCGCCACGAGACGTGGATCCGTAGTGAGAATCTTACCTATACTCCTATTTACTATTACGTGAGTCCACGTTTGCACCAGTATGACATAATTACCATACATATGCCTACATCGCCGAATGCTGGCATACATGTGCTTACACTATTATCACTTCTTCAGTAAATAGCTATATTTCACTCACAGAATTTTCAAGTATTACCCCTTTACTGACGGGCGACGTCATATAGTCTACAATTGAGAGATGAGCCTCAAACACAATATATCGAAGCATGATTACAGTATGCAAGGATATTGTTTCAGCATGCAATTAAGCACCATGATGGCAGAGGAGAACAGTTCAGAGACCAAATGGTGCCCATGGCGCATCACCAGCGATGACTACAATGATCAAGACGACAGGCCTCGACTATTCGAATCGGCAAATGACAAAAACCGAATATGATAGAGATATTGAGTCCAACATCATTATCAAAAGTCTATTGAACACGAACATTATAAGGAGAACCTACAATCAAGGAGGTGATCAAACCCCTGAATCAGCAACAACGAGAACTAAAGGCAAAGTTGAGAGACGTTTGGGAGTCAGTATTGTTCCGACTACATTCCATTAATTTGAGTGAAGTGCATCGACTTCAATTATTCTGTACACCTACAACTCTAGCAACCTCAAAGAAACCCGGAGGTCAGCGAAAACAACCATGGCAACTGGATAACATCCAACAATCCCGATCCCGAGCATTCAACATCGGTCAAGTCCAAGACCACAGCCCAGTGGTGTCAGCTGTGCCATCTATAACCAGCGCCATGGCTTTCAAAGGAAGGCTACCGAAGCCTAAAGGCAAAGTGGCAACGTACTAGCTGCGGCATTGGAGACCACAAAATCTACCGTGTACCAAACATACACGGCAACATGCAGTGAGTTAAAGTACAAATCAACTGCGGTGGAAAGATCATCTTTGTATCACAGAGCCTACTTAGGAAACTCGAGCTACCTTACGAACCAGCATTGACCTTCACCTTGGCCCGGTGATGATGTCTGTTGCGAGCCGAAAGGTAAGTCTCTTGGTTCACTATTTTGAGCACCGTAAACCGGTCGTCAAATCTGAGGATTTACTCATCCCAATGAAGACTTTCAACCCAGTCTTGGGCTTGCCATGGTAAGAAACACGGAAACCAACCGCAGCAACGGTCAATTTCCAGCCCTGCGAGCGCCAAAATGGACCATAACGGGTGAATATTCCTGACAAAGATTGGACAAGTCCCTTGCCGGAGTGTGGTGAGCTAACCAAACAGGTGGACCTTCTCCGGATATACAACTACTCGGAGCTACCACATTTGATCTTCTCAGAGCATGTGAGGAAGTGGTTTAGGCATTCACCATGTTCTAGTCCATTCACGGAGGCGGTTCCTCCGCGGAGAGACCGGTCCATTCTGATGAGACAATCAAATGAGGGTGAGAGAGATGATGATTGATTAAACTGTCTATCGTACAGAGAGAGAGAAGATAGACAAATATATAAAGAAAGAAATCATCTCAATCACTAAGTGCGAAACAATCAGAGAAAGCACTAAGCAAAATCACTAAGAGAAAATACTAATCAGCCTCGAGGCTCGCAGAGAAATAGCCTCCGCACCAAGCCCGAGGCTCGCAGAGAAATAGCCTCCGCACCAAGCCCAAGGTTGGCGGGGAAATAGTCTCCACACCAAGCCCGAGGTTGGCGGAGAAATTGTCTCCGCACCAAGCCCAAGTTTAGCGAGGAAATAGTCTCCGTATCAAGCTCGCTAAATCTCGTGCATGCCTTAGTCTCAATAGCCTGCGGGCTAAATCCCTTAGTCAACACTCCCCCTGTAACCCAAGGCTTTCAAAAAGATAGAGAGAGTGAAGTGTAACGAAATGAAACTAAATTCAAAGACACCGAAATAGGACAAAAGAGCAAGCAATAGCAAAGCATATATCCTCCTCCTCATCCTCCACATCCCATGTCCAATGTCTGCCCAATTCCATTCCTAGTCCATCTACCTTAGACCAATTTCCTTTGCGAATTCACCGAGTATTACTCCCCCAAGGGACTTAGTGAGAGCATCTGCCAGCATCTCCGTACCAGCCACGTGCTTGATCTCGATCTCGCCCCTGGTAATGGCTTCGTGAATCGTGTGATATTTTAGTCAAAGGTGTCACCTTTGAGACTGGAAGTTGCCTGAAGTTCGCGTAGTTACCCAATTAAGACCATCGTTGAATATACATCGAGTCATGTCAGCTCCAAGGTCAATCTCAGAGATGATATCTCGAAGCCAGTCGACTTGGACTTTGCCATATGCTGTGGCAATCATCTCCGCTTGCAGTGTCGATTGGGCTACTAAGGTCTGTTTCTTCGATCTCCAGAGCACGAGAATTCCCAGCGCGAAAATGATGATTCCGGAGGTTGACTTACTAGAGTCTGCTTCTCCCCCCAAGTCGGCATCGGCGTAGCACAAAATGGAGTTGGAATCATGCTGGAGTCTTGGATCATAGATTGTGAGTTTGTACTCACAAGTGCCGCAGAGGTAGCGGAGCAAGTGCTTGATCGCTTCCCTATGGAGCGTGGAGGGCTGGGCTGCATATCGGCCCAGGACTGAGATGGCATACGTGATATCTGGTCGAGTGCCGAGGGCAGCATAGAGAATAGATCCTACGGCCTTCTGGTACATTCCAGTGTCAAAAGGCTGCTCATCAGCCTGGATGGCATGGGGTTTGTGGCCCACTTCCAATGGCGTTGAGTGCTTGCGGCAGTTGGCCATCTCAAAGCGGTCAAGTATTCGGTTGATATATCGGATATGATCGATGGCAATTGACTGTTTGCTGCGATTTCGAGTAACGGTCATGCCTAGATATTGGAAGGTGTCAGGCACAGGTACATGGCCTGCTGCCTTGAATCGATCATATAGCCGAGAAGTAATAGAAGATATGAGCTTCAGGTTGCCAATGATCATGATATCGTCAACGTACACGGGGATAAGGACTCCATTTGCTTTACGCAGTGTGCCACCGAAGAATAGACCAGGGGCTGCAACTGAGGCTTGGAGGCGTAGATCATCGACAATAAAGTCGAAGACTTCTTCAAAGTACTCTCTATTTGCTTGCTTGATGCCATACAAGGTGTTATTCAGCTTGACGATTGGGCGAGCTTGGCAATAGAGGTCAGGCCACTCGCCATCGGGGAGGCGCATGTAGAGAGTCTCTTGCAAAGGGCAGCCGAGAAAAGCAGTCGGGATGTCAAGCACGGCAATGTCTAGGTCATACTTGGCTGCAAGGCCAAGGGCAAGTCGAACTGAGGCCGAATCAATGACTGGAGATGTGATATCGTTGTAATCTCCAGGCTTATGCTAATCTCCACAGCCAACTAGTCGGACCTACTATTTTTCAGTCTGACCATTGGCTAGAAGCTTCCTGCCCATCACCCATCGGCTTTCGATCATACTAGCATCTTCAGGGGGCCTCTCAACAAAGGTAAACACTCCATGGCTCTCCATTGATGACACTTCTTTGCCAATCGCTTCCTTCCATTGTTCAGCATCGTCGGAGTATAAGGCAGCACGGTAAGTCTTTGGGCCTGGCTCGATCATCATTGCCATACTGATTGGTCTCCTTCCAGTCCAAGTTCCAGATGATGAGGCCGGAGCAGTCGATTTTAGATCGCTCTGCAACTCTTTGAGTATTCGATCTGGCTCCGGGCGCTCAGGAGGTGGTGATAGATCATCATCCGAGTCGTCAATTGGATTAATTGGTTGAGGCTTAGCCTTTAAGAGCTGCTGGGGAGGTTCATGGGGAAGTTCAATAGGAGGAGCAGGCTCGCTGCTCGTAACTGTGCTGGCTGGCTCGAGCATGAGTTTCGATGGTTGAGTTCTCAACAGCTGGTGGTAGAGGATGGACTGGTCAAATTTGATATCCCGGGCCATGAAGACTCGGCCCGTAGAGATATCCATAACTCGGTACTGCGTCGATGTCTCAGCCGAGTATCCAAGATGGACACCTTTGTAGCCGTGATTATCGAGCTTCTTTTGGAGAACTCCATGGATCCAGGCAAATGATAAGCAACCAAAAGTACGAAGGTGTGAGATATCTGGCTTCTTTCGAGTCCATCTCTCATATGGAGTCGAGTTCGGGAGGGCTCTGATCAGGAGTCAGTTTTTGATGTAGACTGCTGTGGCAACGGCCTAAGCCCAGAGCATATTTGGCATCCCAGCATGCTTGAGCATGGAACGCGCCGGGTCCAGTACTGTGTGATTGCATATCTCCGATATACCATTCTGCTGCTGTGAGTATGGGGCTGATACTTCCCCAGCGATGCCCTCCTGTGCCAGATAATTGAGAAACTTCTCTCTGCTGCCATACTCTCCTCCACCATCAACTCTGATCCTGCATACCTTTGACTTCGAATGTTGTTTCTCCACCCTTGCAACATACTCCTTGAACTTCGTTGGGGCCTCTGACTTCAGCTTCATGAAGTAAACTTCAGTATATCTCGAGTAGTCATCGGTGAACATAATAATATAGCGATAACCTCGCATCGTCTGAGTCTGCATTGGCCCAATCACATCAGAGTGAATCAGCCCAAGAAGTCGAGTTTTGGCTTTATCCTCCGAAGTCAAAAACAGTCTCCGGAACATCTTTCCCATTATACAGGCTTCACAAGAGCATGCCGATGGGCTCCTGGCATGCAATTGGATGCCTTTGACAGTATTGGGGAGCCGCCTAATTGCTGGCAGAGAGCGGTGACCGAGACAAGCATGCCAGACAACGATATCTTTCTCGTCTACTTTCTGCCGAATGCCAGAGTATATCTCAGTATACTCGATCGGATTCAGTGTATCGAAAACCATTCAGGTCGATGTGGAAAGGGAGGTTCTGAGAACAAATTGACTGTTGATCAATGGCGCTTGGTAGACAAGTACTGATCCAAGACTTGCAATTGCTCAGTCCAAATTGAACTTGAAGTTCACTCCTTTCCGCATCAACTGGATGATACTGAGAAGGTTATTGGTGCCACAAGCAGGCACATAGAGGACATGTTGGAGCATGATCTTTGCTGGCTTCGCACTTGGTCTGTTGATGTAGAATGAGATCGTTCCTGATCCTTCGGCATCGACGAAGTTATTGTTGGCAGTCTTGACCTGATGCTCTCCTTATGGCCTGGGATGAAAGGACACGAAGAGGTGACGATTTCCAGTGACGTGATTTGTCGCACCGGTCTCAAGGATCCAATAGTCGGCAGGTTGTTTCTCTGTGGCCACATTGTCCGTGATCACCGTGTGCTCATGGACTGAATCCGGTTTCATGCGCGAAAAGAGAAATGACTCAGTATTGGTAGCCGGAGTCAATTCAGTTCAAGCCAAATTAGCATCAACTTTTGACTTCTTATCTGCAGCATATGAGGCCTACTTATCCTTGTTTCGACATTTCAGCTTAATATGTGCCGTCTCTCCACATCCATGGCACATGATGCCCTGACTCTTCAGACCCTTCGTACCGTCTCCCTTTGAAGTTCGGCCACGGTCCTTCTTTGTGACAAATAATGCGGCATCAAGAGAGAGGCCTTTTGCTCTGCGGAGAGTGGCTTCGAAGGATAGTAGGTGGGAGGTATTGTTTGCAACCGAATCAGCTTTCTCGTTGAGTTCGAGCGTCAAGACAAAGTTTCGCCATTCATCGTTCTTTGGGAGGTTTGAGAGGATATAGAACTTCCGCCATGCATCGTCAATGGTAATATCGCAGATCGCAAGGTCATTGATGATTTTCTCCTGCGCTATGATCCATTCAGAGATGGATGGGTATTGTTCGAGTTTGCAATCGGTTAGCTTTGCCATCTCAAATCGACGATCAAGCTTGATGACCTTTTCGAAATAGGTTTGAATGGCTTACCATAATACCTTCGGATCATCAAACTTATCATCTTTATATCCACTGTGAATGGACGGCTCCAGGAGCGCACAAATGGTGCCATTCGCCTTTTCGTAATTGTTGCGATATGCTCTCCAGTCTCAGAGAAAATTATCGAAACGTGTCAGATATGAACAATCGTTTAACTGGGGTTGAAAGTCGTGTGAAGGATCGAGAGGGTTTGGAGCGGTAGGAGTAGTAGTTGATCCTGATGCTACCGGTGCAGCAAGAGGGCGAGGGATAATTTCTGAGCCGTCAACCACTCGCCAGACATTAAGATGCTTCAGGAGATCTTTAGCCTCTATTGCCCACATTCGGTAGTTGTGCTCATTGAGTTTGGAGATGGAGGCCGAGATTGACATGATGGAGATGATGGAGGATCAGGAGTGACCGAGAAGATCAGGAGTGAACGATAAAAATTCTACTAATAGTTGTCGATTTCAGTCTCAAAGTGCAAGAGGAGGAATGATGAAAAGTCTACTAATAGATGTCGATCCACAAGGCAGCGGAGGTTCAGACACAGCAGGCACACCACAACAAAGAACAGATTACTATCTTTCGTAAAAGTATGCTTGTGATAAGAACTTGAAGCCCGGGATCATAACCTGATGAGACAATCAAATGAGGGTGAGAGAGATGATGATTGATTGAACTGTCTATCGTACAGAGAGAGAGAAGATAGACAAATATATATAGAAAGAAATCATCTCAATCACTAAGTGCGAAACAATCAGAGAAAGCACAAAGCAAAAGCACTAAGAGAAAATACTAATCAGCCTCGAGGCTTGCAGAGAAATAGCTTCCGCACCAAGCCCAAGGCTCGCGGAGAAATAGCCTCCGCACCAAGCCCGAGGTGGGCGGACAAATAGTCTCCACACCAAGCCCGAGGTTGGCGGAGAAATAGTCTCCGCACCAAGCCCGAGGTTGGCGGAGAAATACTCTCCGCACCAAGCCCGAGTTTAGCGAGGAAATAGTCTCCGTACCAAGCCCGCTAAATCTCGTGCATGCCTTAGTCTCAATAGCCTGCGGGCTAAATCCCTTAGTCAACACATTCGCGGAGTCCCCCCCTCCACGAATGGACTGGTTCATTTGCTGAGTATACCCCACCTCCGTGAATGGACTGGTTCATTCGTGGAATGTGCACACTTTGTTAATGCACTGCATGCATATATGCACACTCGGCTGTCCATATCCAGTTGAATTCAATCAGCACAACTAATTTCACATCTTCCAAATATCGAAACTCACCATCTGTTCCAGTCCAGTCACGGAGGATGTCCCTCCGCGGAGAGACCGGTCCATTCATGGAGTCCCACCCTCAGTGACTGGACTGGTTCATTCGCGGAGTGTATCCCTGCACCCCACCTCCGTGACTGGACTGGTTCATTCCCGGAGCATATATACAAAGTGCTAATTACACTCAATGTCGTGGTGCAACTACAATTACACTATGCTCCATATCCTGACTTGAAACAAGCTGTTCTTCCTCGATGCCTTCTTCCTCTACATCGTCTTCTTCCTCTTCGTCCACCTCGCCCACATCCTGGTACTCCTCGAGACCCTTTCATTCCTCAATATCCAGTACTGTCGAATGACTTTCGTCGTTTTCCTCTGCGCCATGGCAAAACAATACGAGTTGTTTTCAGGCACTTTCAGGCTTTGTTTTGTTTTGTTTTAATCATACTGTATTCACTCAACTTTGAGTATGACAGACCCCTAAACCCCTCCGCCTCCGGGCTGGCCGGCTAGATGGCGGAGCTCCACTCCTGCTACCCGTCGTCCCCTCTTTGACAAAGGACAAACACATCTAACGAGACAGTCGATGAGATACGATACAAAGGAAACAACATCCCAACAGAAACGAGAGACTGCCGGCTCTTACCCCTCCATGTGTCTGGGCGGGAACTTTCCCACGTCAGCGGCCGCCAGGAAGTCCATCACCGCCTTATCGTACTGTTCCACGGAGAACAGCTCAGAGATCTGCACGTGTCGGCATCTGCCCGCTCTCCACCCCGTTGCTTTCCCCACCTCTTTCCAAAGCGTTGTTTGCTGGTCATTCCATCGTCTGCAGTGGCGGAAGAGGTATTCCCGTGTCTGGGCCGTTCTGCCTCCAGCTCTTTTAGGCTTTTACCGGCGCGAAAGCAAATCCAGAAGGTGTCAGGACTCAAACGAGAGCCGACTTTAAAAGTATGGCACACGTTCAGGCTTTCCGCCGGCTTTCGCTTCATATTTCCTTTCGCGCAGATACACTTTCATGCTTTCATTCATGGCCTGGAGAATCCTCTCGATACTCGCAATGGGTGGTGAAGGTCGCTGCCCGAGGGTGCAAAAGACTAGCTGAATCTAGGGCGAAGGGGGTTTTGCAGCGAAAGAGGTTTTGCAGCGAACGAGGTTTCGCAGTGAAAGGCCACTGCAGCGAAAGACCCAAAAAGAAGTGAAAATCTCCAAGTCTGAAAGGGCGCGGAAGAGCATTCGCAGCGAAAGTGTGTGGAAAGCAGCCAAAAGCCCGAAAGCACGTGGTACTTTCAGGAACTTGTTGGCACGGGTTTGGCCTGATGGCTTGTGTGGCGTTCGGAGGCTTACAGCCCCCGACGGCCTAAAGCTGCGGGCATAAGGCCGGTGGCTTGCGGCCACTATGGGCCGCCACTAGTCCCCATGCTGAAGAGTAGGGTTAGCCCTGGCAGTGATGCTCGACATCGGTCTCCGGATGTGATACTCGGCTTCGCCGAGTATGCCCTCTTCTTTCCCATATATATTTGCCTGTCTTTCTCTCTCTTTGCTCTTTAGACAATCACTTTGTACGATAGTCAATTCAATATCTCTATTCGTACTCGATTGATCTCAACAGAACTTTCAAAGTATGGTCGAGTTTCGCAATGTGGGCTAAATGCACATAGTTGCTCTAGGCTAAATGCAATTGCATCAAGTAAATTTAGCTAGATAGGGCCAGCTAAGTGCGAATACATGCGTGGGCATACTTGAGCAAAGTATTCACCGAGTGTACACTTGGTGAATGGACCAGTCCATTCACGGAGGTGGGGTGCAGGGGTATACTCCGCGAATGAACCAGTCCAGTCACTGAGGGTGGGACTCCGTGAATGGACTGGTCTCTCCGCGGAGGGACATCCTCCGTCACTGGACTAGAACACCATCTATATCGCAGTTGATGGTTGTATTAGTTCCTAGCAGCGCCATCTTGTACTTTCAACCTTAAACGGAACACAACTCTGCCTGGGCCCAGTCAGAATCAAAAGAGGCTTCGACTCAGCAAATACACGAGAGGCCCGGGCGCAGACAGATTCCACTACCGCTGATGATTGCAACAATAGCGCTGAGGAAAGCACTCAAATGATTTGACCGAACTGGATACTGAAGAAGGAGAGGTTCACAAGGAGGAAGAGGTCACTAGTGAGGAGGAGGAGGAGGAGGAGGAGGAGGAAGAGGAGGAGGAGGAGGAGGAGGAGGTATTGGTGCAAGTTGACTGACGTCACTGCTCAGAGTGTAGCCGGGAGGCTCTCGACGTCATTCGGAGGTGTGGCCGGAGCTTACTCGGGCATCGAGCCGAGAGCACCGGTCATCCACCCGGACTTGAGCACGGCATCTGGCTCCGGATGCTCGGCCCCAGATATGACTTAACCCCGGGCCGCCTCCGGATATGGCGCGATCCGGGCATGATGCCCATTCTTTTATATAGAGCTTTCTCTTCTCTCTCTTTGTACTTTAGACAATTCAGTACATTCGTTCTTCCTCTCTGATTTGCTTTCAACAGGTTATGAGCCCAAGTTAGTGATACCCGTTGCCCGTTGCAGAAAAGTTAGGATGGCTTGTGGGTTCGCCCCAGCGATAGCACCCAGATGGAGTGTGGCTTGAGGGGGAGTGTTGGAACATGTCAATCCACACTCATCAAGGGCCGGTGGCGCAATGGTAGTGCATCCTTCTAGTATAGGAATGGTTCTAGGTTTGACTTCTAGCCAGTCCATTCTTTTCTTGGTTTCAACAGGAGGAGGAGGAGGAGGAGGAGGAGGGGGAGGAGGAGGAGATGGAAGAAGAGGATAATGTGGAGGAAGCGGGAAACTAGGAAGAGACGGTTTCAAATGATGACATAGAGCACTGTGTAATTGTAGATGTACGACATTGTTGAGACATACAGGTCGTAGGGATCACGATGAAGGTGTACAGAGTAAATTGTTTTTGGTTAGCGTAATTAGCGCTTTTCTATATACACTCCGCGAATGAACCAGTCCATTCACAGAGGGTGGCACTCCGCGAATGGACCGGTCTCTCCGCGGAGGAACCGCCTCCGTGAATGGACTAGAACACACCATATGACTAGGAGAATGTCAAGTGTTGCTGGGAGGATCAGTGTAAGGCAGTACCATAGGTGAGAGAAACCCAAGGATGCTGAATGCGTGAGCGGGAGCAGCGGTGGTAGTTGCGGCAGAAGAGTGACACAGTGACGGTTCTTGCATGACTGCTAACGGCTCGCCGAGACAAGAAGGGAGAAACTTGTCAATGAGGCTAGGTCCTATTGTGATGGACCGTCTGATCCAGCACTCCCGGAACCTCTACGCATTTCCACTCCGCCAACGCATGCTACATTGCAGGATTCAGAAAAGGCTAATGCGAATAGAAACAGACACAGTAAATGTGGAGATGGTAACTGATGATGAGGGTTGCATTCCAGCACAATATCAAGATTGCACAATGACAAAATTGCACAACATCAAGATCACACAATATCAAGATTTGTCGTATCCTCATGAGATACAAGGACTATGTGCACGTATGCAACAAAGATATGGCAACTCTCACACCGCACATTTCATGGCATACAAAGGGAATTCGTGAGGATAAGCGGTTCTGGCATGAGGAGCGCAGGATGAGGGTGCAAGGATCTGACCGGCTATCCGGCAGTGATGAACCACACAAATTACGTCGATCGACAATATCTCAAAAAGAGCAAGTAAGACCAAGAGCTGAGAAAGATAGACACCGGCTGCGGCAGCAATAACCACATTTGCAAAAATGGACGGGTGACTTGTGGCTTTGTGTAGACTAACAAGCTCGCAATAAAGCGCCGGTGAATAACGGAGATCCTCTGCAACTGAGCTCGGAGATGATCAACAGGACCTAGGAAATGTCTATCACCTCATCGAAATCAACGAAGGCAACGAGACCAATACCGATCTACAATACTCAACAGAGGAGATAACTCATTGGCAGAGCAAAAACCTCTAAAGTGAGTAATGACCCTACCGGAACTAAAATCCGCATATGGAATTGTTGGCACGGGATTTGGCCCGATGGCTTTTGTGGCATATGGGGGCTTGCAGCCCCCATCGGTCTAAGGCGGCGGGCATCAGGCCGGTGGCTTGTAGCCCCCATGGGCTTCGCCTGCCCTCATGCTGAGGAGGAGGCCTAGCTCCGGCACTGGTAGTCGGCTTCGGACTCGGTTGTGATACTCGGCTTCGCCGAGTATGGTCTTTTCTCTGTATATAAGTCTAGTGTTTTCCTTCTCTTGTATCGAGAGACAATTGAGCTTCTTCATCCTTTCTCTTTTGCTTTCAACAGGAATGTCCTTACCAGAGGTGCCGGAATGTCAGTGAAATCAACCGTCCCGTCCGTCCGGGATCACTAAGGACGGGGACGGACGGCTTGCCGCCGTCCGTCCTTGGGCCAGACGGAGACGGTGCCGTCTTTTTGAATGAGGACGGGGACGGTGAAGTCACCGTCCCCGTCAGTCATCCACCGTCCCCGGCCGACAACGGGCGGTTACAAAATATATTTAGATGAAATTGAAAATAGCTCTGAGAGCGCGTTGTAAGAGATATAAATAGATGCGGTGCCTGAAATCTCAGGTCGAGCAGGAGTTGATCTTTGGAGCAATGGAGTCTGATATGGTACGAATGGAACAATCTGAAAACTGTGGGGCATCGAATTCATCTGGATGAATGCCAGCATGCATAGAAGAAATGGGAGTCAGAGGTGGAGGATCGGGTAGATTGTCCATTGTAGTACTCAGAGTATCGAAGAATGGATGGTTGTTAAAGAAAAGTCTGGATGAGTGGGTGTATCTTCAACCTTTTTATACATATAATTCGCACCTACTCATGCTATAGCACTGTAGTTAGATACAAGTGTCACAGCACCCCTGGCATGGGTCCATTTATATCTTTTACCACGCGCTCTCAGGGCGATTTTCAATATGATCTAAATTCATACTGTAACCGCCCGATGTCACCGTCCCCGGCCGTCATGCCGTCATTGTGGAGTAAGGACGGGACGGACGGCCTTGGCGCCGTCCCGTCCGTCCTGGGGAAATCTCGGACGGCCCACCGTCCCCGGCCGTCCGACGGGACGGTTGACATCACTGCGGAATGTAGGACCACAGTACACGTTACGACACAGAAGTCCAGCTCCACCCAAAGAGTGGGGACAAGCCTACCTAGAGAAGATTCAATATACGCACGTAGCATCCGGTAGACGATATGTGTACCTGAAGACTTTACAGCCCCAGCCCAAGTTCAGAGGCAACGAGAACAGAGTAAGCGAAGTCGGTACAGGCGAAAACCAAGTCGAAACACAAACCATGTCGAAAGACCATGCAAGTCAACCACCAAGCGATTCACAAACAAGGCCACAGCGAGTGGGAAAATGAGAAGAGAGCAAGTGCAAAAACATGACATAACAAGTGGAGTAATGAGACAAAGCAAGTTGAGCCAGAGTCCTAGACTAGCCAAAAGACAAGCGAAGTCGAAGACCTCCCAAGTCCAGAGACGAAGGCTGCCAAAGGATGCTTCGGCCACCAAAGATCACCAAAAGCCTACCAAAGATCATAAGTCTACCGAACCACGACGGTAATAAACAACCACTCTGAGTCTAAGTCGTGGACGGAGCAAAGAACTTCACAAGGGGGGGGCTGACCGTGACAAAAATGCCCCTACCAATCAGCCGAAAGCCCACCGGGAGGCTATCAAGGAAGACACTGAGAATTCGACCGAGAAGTCTACTGTGATGTCAACCAATCACCTCCTACCAACAACTTGAAAACCCACCAGGAAGCAGTTGACCGTGACACGCACCGACAAGTCTACCAAGTTGAGCAAGATTCATCTGAAGGCAGCTATCAAGAGGAACGAGGAAAGATGGTCACCGAAGCGCACTTCGAAAGATGAGTCCATCCCATTGGCCGATGACTACTGGCTGCAAGACATACTCTACCGAACATGCTGAAGCACTGCACAGAGCTCAGTCAGCACTACCGTGCTTGAATTTGGTAAGTACAACCATTTTAGAGAAACTTGCTTTTTAGATATAGAAGAATAAGACACGATTGACGTGTATGATTGACGGCTACGACCGATGCCCGCAGCGGAAGGTCTACCACATTGACACTTTCAACCAAGACCTACCCCGAGATACAAGCTACGGCAACAATGCTTGTTGGAGCATCGGTTAGGAAGTTGAGATATGGATAACGGGATCGCTTCTGAATGTTTTCTTGTTTCTTCTCATGTCTTCCCTTCTTCTTCTCTTCATTGGATCTCGGCTCGATACAAATGGTGTCAGCACGGGTTTGCAGCACCTACTAATGAAGGTAGAGTTTGCCCTTCTGCTGGAATCACCAAAAATTCGCCATTGACCTGTACCAATGGTCACGGGATTTATCAATTCGTATGAGTACATACTCAACATGACTTTATGATGCTTGACTTCATTTCCTTTTCTCTTATCCCTTCGCCGATAGTGGGCCAACGAAAGGGCCCACTTTCGCGTGCGCTGCGCCTTGTCGCTTATAACAACACAGCCACCCACCTAAACCCCCCCCTAGAATATTATGAATTGAAAGATAACTAGTAGAAGCTTCTATTTATGAATTCTTGTGGTAGTGTGACAAGTTCTGTGGTGCTGAGTTGCATATAAATAGCAGTACTTTGGAGATTGTGAGAGTACCATCCTCCAGCCCAGCAGCAACCACCTTCCCACTTCCCATCTACCACACCACAACAACCATGAACAGAGAAGCCCTCAGACCTCGGAACCTTAATGTCAACTACCTACCCCCACCTCTTATACTCTCATCTCCACCATCCTCAGCAAAAAATGTTAAAAACAAAGTGTCAAGCATCGCATCATAGACGATCACTCTGGTTCGTAGCACACCTCCTCCTAACCACCACAACCACCTACAGTGGTACAGCATCGACTTGTCATTATACCCGATGTGTCTTCACCCACTATTGAAGCTCCACCTGCAATGCTCAACCTTGATGATACTTATAGCTCCTCAGATGAGGCATTTATTGAGGAAGCTGGGTCTATTACAGCTGATCACTCGGCCAAGCGGCACAAGAAAACACTCAAAAAACCAACTCAAAATTGGACAGATTTCCCTAAGATTCCCAAATTCGACTGTTTACAACCTATTGTCCCTCCTCAAAAAGCATGGAACCGATTGCCCATCTGGTTCTCTGAGTTGGATGACATTACTCCCATTCAAATCTTGTATCTCTTTCTTACCAACTCCATTATGGGACAGCTTGTAGCCAACACCAATTCCTATACCCAGCACCAGCATCTTGGGCCAGAGAAGGAGCGGCAGCGTTGCTGGCAGCCAGTTACAGCTCAGGAGCTGAATCTCTGGCTGGCAATTTGAAATTCATATTGGTCTGATTGGAGTTCCTCCTGAGAGGTACTGGATGAAGGATGCAGTTCACCTTCCCAAGGATGGATTACCACCAGCTGCCTACCTTGGCAAGACTTGCTTTGAGGAGAGCCACCGCTTCTTCCATGTTTCTCAATACATTTCCGAGGATTTCCCAACGAGCTACACGTTGGGAAGAATGCCAAATTGCCCTATAATTTTCGAAGTGGAGCTGATAATGATGGGGTTTCACCCTTGCTATGGATGGACAATGTTCCTGTTACCATGGTGTCTACAATCCACCCTCGTTGTTGTTGTTGTTGAATCATACTGCATTGACTGTAATTAGAGTATGACAGGACCCCGATACTGTTACGGCCCGAAGAAATTAGGAATATGATGGGTTACATTCATTAAGGTACGCGAGAAGATGTGCAGGAACTAGGGAAGAGAAGGTCACTCATTAAGAGAAAGCGGGGACGAAGGTTCTAGAGGAACGTAAGGTATTAGGAGTGGTGTGGAATTAATCAGGAACGATAAGGATGAGATGAGGACGTAGGAAGAAGTGTTGCGACGTCGGATGGTGTGGCGTGGTTGTACTGATAAGAAGAGTTTTCAGGTGTGTAAGATCATGAGAGGATTATTCGGTTGGTACATCGGAGCATGAGGAATGATTCGAGAGTAGCGAACGAAACTGTATATAAAGAGAGGTTGTTTGGTGTTGGAGGATTTCCTTTTCTTCTCTCTTTACTCGTTCTCTTGTATAGCAAGCAATAGTACGACTTTGACAATATTCCCGACCTCTTGTTTTGTCCCTGTCCCTCGATACGCACTTCGAGTTCAGTTCCGCAACATCCATATTACCTGCGCCCGACACCGCCCGTTACATTAGAACGAGTCCCTATATACGCACCTGATAGCGGATGTTCTGTCAACATTGCTTGACCCCTTGCTTTGATTTGTGTTGGTACTTCTTTGAAGAAACTGACAGTTATATTTCGATCTGCGATTGCTGCAGCCACGAACTAAGATATTTGAATGTGCCTACATCCCTCGAACGGTTGTAGGTATTGCCACGAACCTTGCTCCTCTTCTTGTTGGGTATATTTAGGACCCGAACACTATTGGATTCACATTTGCCACAATTGCGTCAACACCCGCAGACAGCTTACCGGATTTGATATCCGTAACTACCCTCACCAATCGCCATATTCGGATGCCAAAGTACGACAGTAACTGTACATCTCGAACAAATTGGTTTGACCTCGCCGGAACAGCTTGCACTTTGTCCGAACCCGAACCTTTGAACGTCTTCGAAAGTATCGGAGAATTATTAACTGTTGAGGTAGACGATATTTGCCTCTCTGCTTATTTTTGGGAACAGTCAGACGTTCCATCCCCTTGGAACCTTTATTGGACAGAAGCCGCTGCATACGGAGGAGGCTTAGCACTTGACGACCCCGTGTTTGGGGATAGTTGGACTACGTACTGGGGAGCCCATTCCTGGTTTAACTGTGATAGAGATATTCCCTGCTGGTGTGAGGGACACGACTGCTACGGAACCCACGAAACTGAGGGCCACGCTCCAGCGGCAGCAGCAACAGCAAAAGCCCCTGAGGTCCCCCTGATTGTCGTCGAACCTCCGACGCCTACCCCTTCCGAAGTCGGCCAGTTCAGTTGGCACTGGTAGATGTGCTTGATCCGCTGCAATGTCCGGATCACAGGAACCCCGAGCGGCCCTGGTGTCAGTACAAGACCAGGGAACCATCAATCGGATTCTCGAGACAACCCTCGAAGACACCACAGAAGAAGAAGGCCTCGAGTTACTGATGGTAACACAACAGGTTCTGACCAGGGTGGCACAGTATTCACAACCCGTGAGAGAGATACAACAAGTGTGCAACCATCCCGCGGAGATAGCCGACCTGCGGAATCAGATAACCATCCTTCAGGCACAGACCCGACCTCCCCCGCTCGTATGCGATCACACCGTTTACGAGATACAACTGACGACCCTCCGGGAACGAATTGGAGGTAGCCGGACGAACTCCCTGAGTAGCCGGAACGGACGAAGACGTAAGGAGGGAGTTGGACGATATGACCAGGGACGCCCGCGAAGCCAGCGAGGAGAGTCGGAATTTGAGAACGCAGTTAGCAAATGCGCTATCCTTAGCCGCACGGGCAGCGCCACCAGCCCCCCACCAACCCGAGGACAGAGGACAGAAGTTCCCCGACTCCCCGGACTTTTCAGGATCGGATCGCACTCAGTTGCGAGGCTGGATTGCGCAACTTCGGATGGTCATCCGCCATACACCCAGCAGGTTCCCCGACGAACAAGCCAAGATGAGGTACGCCTTCAACCGCCTGAGCGGGCTCGCCTTGAAGCAAATCTTGCCGCACGTCCAGGACAATGGAGAAATCGGGCTGGGAGACCTGCCAGCCTTTATACAACTCCTGGAAGCAGCTTTTGGGGACCCCGACCGAGTAGCCACCGCGGAACGCGCGATGAAGGAAATTAAACAAAGGAACCGAGAGTTCTCTCTGTACTACGAAGAGTTCCAAGTTATTGCGGCCGACCTGGATTGGAACCCATCGGCTCTTCGAAATGCCTTGAGGTCTGTATTGTCCGAAGAAATGAAAGATTCTTTCATACATACCGATATGCCGGACCAGCTTCCTGCGTTTGTGACGTTGTGCCAGAAACGGGACAACCAGATACGGCAAAGGAAGGCGGAAAAAGCCTCACAACATAAATGGACCTCGTCAACAGGATCACCAAGCGCACCAAGAACACCAACCCCCCCGAGGGCACCGGAGGCAGCGCCAGCCGGGACCGTGGCCGGATATACAGGACCAGCACCAATGGATTTGAGTGCGGGAAGAAGGAGGATCTCGGAGGAGGAAAGAACAAAGAGGTTCGCAGAAGGGAGGTGCTTATACTGTGGTGGGTTTAACCACAGAGCAGTAGACTGCGCGGTAAGGAAAAAGGCCCGACCATTCAAGGTGGCAGGGGCAGTGGTAAAAGAAACCGAAGGGGAGGAGGGTCGAAAAGAAAAGGGAAAAGAGCGAGTCGATTAGGGAAAGGTGACTCCCTAGTCGACAAGAAAAGTTTTGATTTAAATGCTTTACAATGTTTTGGAATTTCACGATTTTCAATTAGCAAAGTGGATGTATTGGAAGGATCAATGGAAGGAAAACATTTGGTTATAACCTGTTCCTTAACCATTCGTGATCAAGTGATACAAACACATGCGCTAATAGATTGTGGAGCAACGGGAATTGCATTTATGGATCAAGATTTTGCTTGTCACCATAAAGTCCCACTGAGGGAACTTAAAGAGAAAAGACAAGTTGAGGTTATCGATGGACGGACCATCGAATCAGGAGATATAACCCACTTGGCGGCGGTAGATATGGATATATAGCACCATAAGGAAAAAATTCCGATGTTCATTGCCAAATTAGGACATTATCCCATCGTGTTGGGAATTCCATGGCTAAGATTGCACGATGTTGCGGTTCGATTTGCTTCGAATACTGTAACATTTGGCTCTCGATATTGCGTGGATCGTTGTCAGGACGCCCCCGTTATGGTTCAAGGGGTCTCCGAAGAACCACCAGAACCAGCCTATCAAGAAAAGAAACTTTGGACGGCATGTATTCGAAAACCAAAGCCGTTTCGAGGCAATATTGTGATGTTGAATGGGGCTTTGTTTTTCCGAACAGTGAAACAAGGGAAACTCACTATTTTTAGAGCATCTCTATATGACATCAATAAGGCCATTGAGGCAAAAGATTTTAAAGAAAAACCATTGCAGGAAGTCATCCCGAAACAATATCATGAATTCCTCCCACTGTTTAGCAAAGTACTGGCTGACAGGCTACCACCGCATCGACCAAATGTTGACCACGAGGTCCGACTTAAGCCAGGAGAGACACCATCCTGGGGACCCCTGTATAAGATGTCGAGAGAGGAATTGGTGGTTATGAAAGAATGGCTTGAGGATAATATGACAAAAGGGTTCATACGACAGTCATCCTCACCATATGCGGCACCATGTCTATTCGCGAAGAAACCTGACGGTGGACTTAGGTTCTGCATTGATTACCGCGATATAAATAATAAGACTATTAAGAATAGGTATCCTCTACCCCTCATTCAAGAAACCCTCAACTTATTAGCAGGGGCACGAATCTATACCAAATTAGATGTAAAAGGAGCGTATAATCTGGTACGAGTAAAAGAGGGGGACGAGCATAAGTTAGCCTTTCGTACCAGATATGGGCTGTTCGAACCATTGGTAATGCAGTTTGGAACCACGAATGCACCAGCGGATTTCCAAGGGTACATCAATGATACGATCCGAGAAGCCCTGGACCGCTTTGCGTCCACATACCTGGACGACATCCTCATATATAGCAATTCAATTGAAGAACACGAGGAACACGTCAAGTGGGTTATGGAAAGGCCTGTTGAAAGCAGGACTCTACCTAAAACCAGAGAAGTGCGAATTTCATAAGGAAACTGTTAAATACCTGGGGCTTATTATATCAACGAAGGGAGTTTCTATGGACCCAGATAAGATAGAGACAGTCCGAAACTGGTCACGAGAAAAGAAAACCGCAAATGGACGCCTGAATAGCCTCTTTGAAGTTCAACAGTTTTTGGGGTTCTGCAATTATTACCGAAGGTTGATTAAGGGATATTCAGATATAGCAGAACCACTGACAAGGTTAACGAAGAAAGATGCTCCTTTCGAGTGCCTGGAAGATCAACAAAAAGCCTTTGAAGAAATGGTACTTAAGTTTACAACCGCACCTATCCTTCGACATTTCGATCATAGCAGAGAAGTCATCATTGAAACTGACGCGTCAGATTACGTCTCCGCGGGAGTGTTATCACAGAGAGACGATGAGGGAGTGTTACACCCAGTAGCGTTCTGTTCTAAAAAACACTCACCAGCGGAATGTCATTATGATATTTATGATAAAGAATTGATGGCAATCATTAAAGCACTCGAGGAATGGAGACCGGAGTGCGAAGGTGCGGAACGTCCCCTGCAGCTGATAACTGACCATAAGAACCTTGAATATTTTATGTCCAAAAGACTTTTAAATAGACGCCAAGCTAGGTGGGCCCAATTTTTATCAAGGTTCGATTATGAAATTGTTTATCGACCTGGTAAATCCAATGGAAAAGCAGATGCGCTGACAAGAAGGCCTGGAGACCTACCTGGGGGGGGGGATGAAAGATTAAAAACGATGGAACAAGTGGTACTGAAGCCAGAAAATCTTCCGGAGCAGCTACAGATACTCGCAAATGACCTAAGGACGGGATGCTCCATTCAGGAACGATTAGAAGAAGCCTCGAAACAAGATACCCTTACGGAAAAGATAATTGACGCGGTGAAACGGGGCACAGCGATGCGAGAAATTACCGTGGCAGAATGCTCGGGAAAAGAAGGACATCTATACTATCGAGGAAAGAGATACGTCCCGGAGGACCCGGAATTACAATTACGCCTGATAAGAGAGTACCATGATACCGCGTTAGCAGGACATCCAGGAAGGAGCAAAACGTTCGACCTCCTGAGCCGACAGTATTATTGGAAAACGATGAGGAAACAGGTGGACCGATATGTACGGAGTTGTGCGGAATGCCAGAGGTCACGAACAAATAGGCACGCCAGTTTCGGGGTACTACGACCACTCCCGGTTCCGGAGAAACCATGGGAAGACATATCGATGGACTTCGTAACAGGACTACCGGAATGTGAAGGGTAAGATGCCATTTGGGTAGTGGTGGACCGATTATCGAAAATGAGGCATTTCGTACCATGCCATACGACAATCGATGCCCGGGGACTGGCCGAGATATTCCTGAAAGAGGTGGTAAGGTTACATGGGCTACCAAAGACAATTATATCCGATAGAGGACTACAGTTCGCCGCTATATTCTGGAAAAGATTATGTGAGCGACTGGGCGTTGATCGGCGATTGTCAACAGCGTTCCATCCCCAGACTGATGGACAAACCGAGAGAATGAATGCGAGTATGGAACAGTATCTTAGGATATATACCAGTCACCAGCAGGATGATTGGGTGCAGTGGTTACCCCTGGCAGAGTTTGCAGCGAATAATGTAACATCAGAGGCTACTAAATGCTCCGCATTTTTCGCGGTTTCAGGAACGGATCCCCGGATGACCGTTGAAAAGATGGTCAGCGAACGAAGGGATTCTCGAATGATTGATGCCGATGCGGTACAAGCGACAATGCAACAGGTCCACGAACATCTCCGAGTAGAGATGCGCCGGAGCCAGGATATCATGGAGGAAGGAGCAAATAGGAAACGGTTACCGGCCCCCCAGATCAATGAAGGAACTAAGGTCTGGCTGGATGCCCGACATGTTCGAACTACGAGGCCGTCCCGTAAATTGGACTGGAAGCGACTAGGGCCTTACGCGGTAAAAAGGAAAGTATCCCCGTATGCCTATGAACTTGATTTGCCCCGAAACCTACGGATTCACCCAGTACATCATGTCTCGTTGCTGGACCCCGTTGCGAACGATCCATTACCAGGACAGGTGGTTACGCCACCCCCCCCAGTGGAAGTGGAAGGCGATTATGTATACCCGGTCGAGCAAGTGGAAGACTCCCGCATGTATAGGAATCAGTTACAGTACCTCGTACGGTGGACGGGATATGATCAGATGACTTGGGAACTAGTGAAGGACGTAAGCGGACTTCAGGCACTCGATGTTTTCCATGCGAGATATCCTCGGAAACCTGGACCGCTGGAAATGGTTCTCGGAGGACCTCGAAGCTAAGAGGGGGATACTGTTACGGCCCGAAGAAATTAGGAATATGATGTGTTACATTCATTAAGGTACACGAGAAGATGTGCAGGAACTAGGGAAGAGAAGGTCACTCATTAAGAGAAAGCGGGGACGAAGGTTCTAGAGGAACGTAAGGTATTAGGAGTGGTGTGGAATTAATCAGGAACGATAAGGATGAGATGAGGACGTAGGAAGAAGTGTTGCGACGTCGGATGGTGTGGCGTGGTTGTACTGATAAGAAGAGTTTTCAGGTGTGTAAGATCATGAGAGGATTATTCGGTTGGTACATCGGAGCATGAGGAATGATTCGAGAGTAGCGAACGAAACTGTATATAAAGAGAGGTTGTTTGGTGTTGGAGGATTTCCTTTTCTTCTCTCTTTACTCGTTCTCTTGTATAGCAAGCAATAGTACGACTTTGACAATATTCCCGACCTCTTGTTTTGTCCCTGTCCCTCGATACGCACTTCGAGTTCAGTTCCGCAACATCCATATTACCTGCGCCCGACACCACCCGTTACAGATACCCACTTCGCCTCTGGCCAAGCCGGCTAGATGGCGGAGCTCCCCCCCCGCTACCCTTAATCCCTGCTGACCTATGAAAGGTGAGAGAACGACCAAAAGCACAAGAAAGAAAGAAAGAGAGAGTAGTATAATCCCGTTGCCGCCAGTGCCGTCCCAGAGCCCCAAGCCCTGAGCCCGTTCCATACCGCGACTTCATTTGGGCGGAAACTTCTCGACCTCAGTGGCCGCCAAGAAGTCCATCACCGCCTGGTTGCACTCCTCTATGGTAAAACGGTCAGAGAACTGCATGTGCCGGCACATTCCCGCTTTCCAGCGTGTTGCCTGTCCCACTGTCTTCCAGAGCGTGTTCTGCTGGTCTTTCCATCTGCTGCAGTGGCAGAAGAGGTGCTCCCACGTCTGGGAGACATTCCCTCCACACCACCAGCAATTGTCTTCATCTTGGTGGGTGAACGGCTCCAGGTAGACTCCAGTGGGCGCATGCACGGACTTCAGTCGGTAAAACCTGGCCGCCAGCAATTTTCCGCCTGTCTTCGGTATAGGTCTCTTGGTTCCCGCCTTGCCCTTGATTCTGTAGCTGAAGTGGTTGCTGCACTTGCGGGCCATCCAATCTGCCTTAGCTGCCGACCTCCATTCAGAGATTCGTCTAGCCCTGTTTGAGGCCGAGGTGTATGGCCGCTCTATAAATGTGTTCCCGCTTGCGGCTCTGGCCAAGTTGGGATGACGGTCTTCTTCTTCGTTTCCGGGGATGCCGGAGTCTCGCAGGACGCAGTGGATCTTTGTAGCGATGCCATGCGTGAGGTGAGTCCACGCCCTGCTGTTGATCTGCCTCGCCACTCGCTGCCCTGGGCTCGACTCCAGGTGTGGCTCTCGGCGAATTGCGACCTGGGAATCGCTGATGACTGCCAACGTCTGCACTACATGTATCTGCGATGTTTCTCTCTTCTCGATCGCCACATCAAGCGCAAGCCGCATCCCACACAGTTCAGCCTCCAAGACGTCCCTACATCTGGTGCCCAGAAAGCTATGGTGATACCGCCATTAATATCCGTGCTTACACATTACTGGGGCTCCCACTCAGCCATCGTCTGAGCGCGATCGATCTGTGCACCATATCCAGATCCCTGCTCCGTTTTTGGATTCTTTCTCTCTTGGCCAGAGCTGTGCGGCGCTTTTGGCTGCAGCTGCGTCGTCCACTATGGTGGTCCTGACCGCTGGCTCTTCGCTCGGGGCCGGCCAGATCTTGCCTTCGATTGTCCTGCCTTGCTCATGCTCTATCCTGACTGCTCTGCATATCGGCGCACCGGATGAGGGGTTGCTGTGTAGCTCCTTTAGCTTGCTGCTGCACGCGTTTACTTGTATCACTGCGAATAGCTGTTGGCTGGAGTCCAAGGTCACCGGCGCAGGTGTAAACCCTGACTCTCTCATCAGTGCACCTTGTATGGTGGTGGGCAGCGCACCCAGGAATGACCTGGCTTGTCGATTGAGGCGGAGTTGGAGGTCGTCTCGCCTGCCTACTTCTCTGGGCTCCCACTTGAGCTCGCTCCTATATAGTGTGACCGCTGGGCCTCAAGCCACTTGGACAGCCCATACGCTCTCAGGAACAACGCCGTATGTCTTGGTAAGCAATCAGAGTCTGGCTCCTGCTGCCCTGGCTCTCTGCATGCAACAGTTATGGTGCTTCTTGAATGTTAGATGCAGGTCCATCCAGACGCCCAGCCCACGTGTTGCCTGTGCGTTGAATTGTTTGCACCCGCTTCTGACTCATATCTTTGCTTTCAGGTTTGGCCGGAGGTGTTTACTGTGGCCCCGTCTGGGCGTGAACCGCGGCGCCTCCATTTTTGCTGTGTCGAACTGAAGCACTTGTCTGCATGGCGACTGGATGCTCTTTGCTGCGCAGCTCTCAAGTATCGAGACGACAAGGTTGACATCGTGTCCAGTTGCCATCCAGGCGAGGTTGTCTACAAAGGATGGTCCATCGGCCTCTGAAACATACTCTTAGACCCACTTGATTAGTCCTGAGATGTAGATCACGAAGAAGATCGGTGACACAGGCGAGCCCTGTGTGATCCTTGCCTCCACTGGGTGTCTGTCCATGACGCTGTCCAGGATTATCATCTCCACCATTCTCTCGGACAGAAAGCTTTCCGTCCATCGTACCAGGTCTCCGTCCATTTCCCTGACCTTCATCCCGCTGACTAGTCATCTTGTTGCCACACTTGGGAAGGCTACCTTAATGTCCATGAGGAGCACGCCTGTTATGTGGCCGTTTGTCCACGCTGCGTGAGCTCTGTCGACCATGATGACCACCTCATCGATGGCTGACCATCCTTTCCTGACTCCAAATTTTCCGTCGCTCAGTAGCCCCCTTCTTTCGGCCTCGTCTGACAGCAGCTCCGCGGCTACTTTCTCCACTACTTTTCCCATGCAGCGGAGCAGCGATATAGATCCATAGGCCTTCAGCTTTGTAGAGTCGTCTTGGGCAGGCTTGCGAATCACCACGCCGCTAGCCCGCTTCCATACCGCTGTGTCTCCCTGTGGGAAAGGCCACCCTCGTCAGCCTAATGATCTTCTCTTTGTCCCTTTTTCAGAGCAGCCGTATTGAGCCAACAGACAGTGTGTCTGGTCCCGGTCATTTCTTGACTGACTGAGAAAATAATGCTCGCTCGACTGCTTGCTCAGTGACGCGTGTGTGTGCGCTTCACGTTGGCGGTAGTTCATAGTACTGGTTGCCATCGTTCAGAGGAAAGGATTCGTGCTTCAACATCTCTTCCTTCTCCAATGATGTGTTTGATTGCTTGCCCTTTCGGTCTGTTAAGGGCACCATGGTCATGCCCGCTCGGGGGTTCGCGTATAGTGCTGCTCTCCACACCTCGGCTCCCTTGAGGTTCTGCATGTAAACGCCCCACATCTTTCTCTTTGACAGCGGGAACAACTGCAGGAGCTCTGCCTTCGCGCAGGCAGCCTCCTCCAAGTTTCGTCTTCTCCTTCTTTCTTTCCCAACCGTCCTTCTTCTTTCTTTGAGATCGGTGTTCCCCCACTTTTTAGACCTGGCACAAATCCTGATTATCTTCGCTGTGGCGTTGAGAACGCTGCTCATTGCTTCCTGACGCCATGCGGCCTCCTGCTCCACCTCGTCCTCTGTGCACTCTGCATCTTGTTGAGCCCTCTCCTTTGCTAACTCCCGCCATAGCTTCTCCGCTGCTTCCGCATCCTTCTCCGTCATCGCCGCTAAATTCTACCCTACTACCGTCTGATGATCCGCCTCCTCCTGCCTGTCTTCTCCCACCTCCCATTCTATGATCTCATGGTCGGATCCACTGGCGTGATCATCTGCCAGTATGGTCTACTTTAGTATTGGTCGATTTGCCAACGTCAGGTCGAAGACCGACTCACCTTCCTGGTCCTCTATTGTCCAATGGCGGGTGGGCCTGCCGTCATTCCCAATCTCCAGTCCATTCTTGTCAATCACCCCTTCCGAAAACACAGCATTCCGCTGCACTTGGCATCTCATGTCCCATCGTTTTCTGGGGGCGTTGAAGTCTTCTGCGAGGTCAGTGCCGCCCTGCCAAATGACTCTCTGCCAGTTCAACTTTTGCGCCTGTCGCTCTCTCTCTCCCGACCGCACGTCGTTTTGATCGTAAACATTGACAATTCACGTAATGTTTTCACCTCTTCTCCTGAAGTCGGTAGCCATAACCTCGTCATTAGCCCCTCTGCTCAAACAAGTCCTCTCATCAACCACCAAGCCACTCCTCTTGCGTATCGCCGTCCAAACTCTTTTACTTTTTCTTATTTGGGGTGCCAAATGGCTGATCCCAATCTCTCCTGTTTCGTTCGGTGGCTCTGGCAGGCACATTACATCCGCCCTGCGTTCGACTCCCGTCTCCAGTGCCGCGATGGTCCACATGTCTGACCTTGCGCAGATATGATGGATCACTCTAACCATTGGTCGCAAGGGATCCCGTTTCAATCTCGGTTTCGGTATCAGTCGCGGTTCTTGTCGCGGTCTCAGTCTCGGTCTCGGCCATCGTAACGTCTCTCACCTCTCCCACTGCCTCCTCTTTGTCCTTATCCGCCATCTCTTCTTCATCTCTCCCGCCTTCCGCCACCCTGTGGGGCCAAGGGACAAGCACCACTCAGTTCAAGCCCGTTGCCATGTCCTGAGCTGCCCTCGCAGGCGCTTGTCCTGCTAGTCACATTGTTCTGTTCTGCCCAGCCGCTTCGGTAGCTTCCCCGTTCTTCGCACACCTGCTGCTGAATGCGATGTGACTTCCCTTGCAATTAGGGCACTTCTCCAGCGTGTGCCCGCTGAGTGATGCCTGCGTTGCAGTGCATCCCACCACATTGCACTTGTTGTCGCGTGTCCAGTGATGGCCTGAGCAGTAGCCGCATTTGGGCTTGCTGCCGCATTTGTTCTCGATGTGGCCCCATCCACAGGAGACCTCACACCTGGTGTGAGGGCCTTTGTTCGTGGATTTTTCGACTCGGTACCACACCTCCGCCGCCTTGATGCCTGTCTTGACTAAGGTATGTGCCACCTTGCTCCCCTTTACCACGAAGACTACCGACAACACGGTAATTTCTCCGTTCTGCCACCTCTCTGTGATGGTACAGGGGTTTGCCAGCCACCTTACTTTGGTGGGGATCACTTTACCCTCGTTCTCCGCTTCGGATTCTTCTCGCATCTTCTGAAGGCCTTCCGTGCCCTTCCCCATCCACCGTATAAGAGGGACTGCATTGATCTTTAGCCTTTCGCAGGACTCATTTTCTTCGACGTCCACAACTCCTTTGTCAATGGTCCTCGCTGCGTTGATAGTGATTCTCGCAGTACTGTAGTGCCATCTCTGCTGTCGCATTCAGATGCGTGATTGCAGTAATCGCGCCCTTGGCATTCCTTTTGGCATTCATGATCCTATTGTGGGCCGGTGGCTTCTGGTGGAACGGCAGTCTGTTGATCACTGACGCGATTTCCTAGTCTATTTTATTGGAGAGAGGTGCACTGTCGTCTGTTCTTAATATCAGCCGTCTCTGTGCGATGCTTGATCCCGCCATCGGGGTGCGGCCTGGGCTTGGGCCTGCGCCCGGGACGACAGGTGCTCTCTGACTCTTGGCTCGGGGTGGGAGGGTGTCCCACCGTTTAGCGGGTGTCGGTGTGGGAGCTGACTTTGGCTTGGGCACGGGCTGCGGTTTTGGCTCCAGTTTGATCTGCAGTATGAGCTTGGGGTTCGTATGCTGCTGCTATGGCTGCTGGCGCTCCTCTGGTCCCTCTTCTCGCATCGTGCGTGCATGTTGTGAGTACCCCAGCCCCCCACCGTCTGTCCTCGCCGTCGCTTCTCTATCGCTCTCTGTCTTCTCCTGGCCGTGTGCTACCCCTTTCATGGTCGTCGCAATCATGTTCGTGATGCCCGCCCCCCACACCTTCTTGTCCTTGCAGCGGGCGTCCCACTTCTGCTCTCCCTCTTGCATTCACGTGATCATTGCCAACCGCTGTGCCTCCTTGAGGGCTGCCCGGGCTTCTACCAGGTTTGCCAGCTGTCCAACTGTTCGGTGCAGTTGCATCAGTTCCTGTGCCTGCTGTTGTATCGTCATCTCCACACGGCTCATCCAGTCACTGCGGGCCGCGGGGGCCTCTCTGCTGTTTCTCTGATTTCCGTTCTCGTTTCTTTCCATCGGTTTCAACATCGGCAAAAGTGCATATCGACTAGAGACTGCGCTACGCGTACACGCGCACACGCGCAGCTCATAGCAAGCTTCCCGTGGACCCCTGCGCGACGCGCAGCCTATAGTCATCCATAGTCGGTCCATGGACATCTGCACGTGGGCCTATGGATGCATTTACGACCGATGGGTCTATGAGTGGACTACCACCGGACTGATCTTGTCCTGTGCGTTCCCGCAGACTCTATGCATTGGAAGAACAGATATCCGGATATCCGGTGGACGTACCGAGCCCTCTATGTTCCAATGTGACTACTTGTATTCGGCCGCTGCATGTATAGAGAACGCTGCAGTGTCGCTAGACGGAGGGTGGATATCCTACGATTGCACAATGAGTGCGCGGCAACTACAAGTCGAGCTCACGCTAAATCTATAGGATTAGATTATGCTGCCGGAAGAAGGATGGATATTTTGCGATAGCACAATGGGCGTGCCGCAGCTACATGTCAAGTCCACACTAAAGCTATGGAGGTTCTGAATGGGCATCATATGCTGCTATCGGTATATTCACAGAATTTCCGTATGAACTATGGCACAATATCCAATGGAATTCCAGCGAAGCTATGGCACGATGATCATAGAGTCGCGGTAGTATACGAGCGCTATGGCGTGATTTCCAGTGGAGCTATGGTACGATGCTCACAGAGTTGCAGTGGTCTACGAGAGCTATGGCACAATTTTCAGTGGAGCTATGGCACGATGGTCACAGAGTTGCAGTAGTCTACGAGAGCTATGGCACAATTTCCAGTGGAGCTATGGCACGATGATCATAAACTTCCGGTGGCTGGAAGGCAGCTACTGCACGATAAAATTCATACTAAAATATAAACTTTCACTAAAGAATACAATACTTTTGGCAGCACGTCTAGTCCAACTTAATTCGCCAAACTGTAACTCTACAAACCAAATTCACTTCCATCGCCAAACTGTAACTCCACACTACAAAGCTAAATTCACTTCCTTCGCCAAACCGTAACTCCACGCTACAAAGCCAAATTCACTTCCTTCGCCAAACTTACAAAAACCGTCCTCTCGAACCTTACCGGCAATTCTACCCCAGGTGCCGTCCATTTCACTGTAAACTAGTTAGCATAGGGCACATGGCCTCGGGTATACTGCCTTACCTTACAGATAATGACCAGTATTCAGAATCCTCCGGGTCTTGCAGCGCCTCTAGAGCCGCTAATTTTTCCTTGATCTTACCGAGGTTTTCATTGCATGCCGGGAATCCCGTCGGTTTTGGGAGGCTTATACGTTGAACCGCCTTGCCGTTTTATCTTCTGATATCCAGAACATTATGTCTTATTAAGGCCATGGCAATGTCTGACGATTCTGGCGTCGTATACACGCTATCCCACATCTCCTGGTGCCTCTCGTATATCGATGCGACGGTCAGTATTGTGCAGCTACCATTGGAAAGATCACTCACCGCCGGCGTTTATCGAGTTGAATAGCAGCGCTTGAACAGCCTTGCCAGTGGCAACATAGGTGTGGAGGTGCCACTGGAGAGCGGTTGCCATTAGACAGACGAACTCGGGCGACATTTGCACCAGAAAGCGCGAATCTTGGACGCCCAGGGATTTGTTCGCCTTGAAAAAACAATGTTAAATGGCGGTGGCAATGTAGCTGCTAACGTATGGCTCCTTGCGAGTCTGAGGATACATATCAGCATTATTCCTACCAGTGGACGTATGATACCTGCCTCTACGTCCTTCTTTTCAAAGATATATTGTTCATTGTCGAGTAACCAGCGGACCTTACCCTTCTTCTTTGGGGCCTCCATCTCCAGGAGTTGGTAAATCTCTTGGAGTTTAATGCCAATCTGCGAGACTGCGGTGCTTCGCACGGAATAATGAAATCCTCTGATCTGTGGCTGGTGGTTAACATTGGTACCAAAGAAAGTCTAGGGGACTTGCATAGGCCACGTGTTCAAGCGCCGGTTGTTGGGGGACACTGTCATCGAATTTCCACAATCCGCGGGCCTTCATCCAGGCAGCGGCAGCCATCTCATCTACATCTTCCGGGAAGGGGTTATCGAACAATGTCTTCCGCCTGATCGTTATGGAAGCTTCTTCCGCAACTTTTCTAACCCGTGGATCCAGAAACTGGTCGATACCTCTCGACTTCTGTCCTCGTTTAGTCTTTTTGGCCTCCCGAGGTTCGGAATCAGTATCAGCCGCAGCACGTTTCTCCTGGGAACTCCGAGGGCTTGAATGGATGGTCACGGGCATCAAGGCCCTTTCGCTAGAATTATTGCTTTGCTGGGAACTAACAGGACCAGATGCCGCCGTTGACAGGGGATTATCCACCGACGGCGATGATGAGGTGGAGGCCGACGAATGTCTCGTGGGTGCTTGCGGTAAGGTCTGCTTTGGTGGTTTTTGAGTAGCGGTCGACAAGCGTCCGGTGGCTGCATTCGACTTTGGAGGTTTTGTAGTAGGAGTGACCGAGTGCCGGAGAAGTTCTTCATCCGTATCCTCGAAACCCTCCGGTACATCTGAGAGTTGTTCGTCTGTGTGTTCGACATCTGGTGGATTCTATCCCACATCAGCATGGCACCCTGGCCACAGGGTGTAAGCTTACCAGCGGCCGAGATGAGGACTTGGACGAAGGGCGTGGAGTTTCAGTATACTCATCTTCACTGCTAGAGGAAGGGATTGCTTCCTCTTCCTCCCTATCTTCCTTTTCCTTGAGCAGTCTCGTCGAACGGCCGGTGGCATTGGATTTAGCCACAGCATTGTTCCTGGGTCTCCAAGTGATTCTTCTCGCCATTTCGAAGCTGATAGATGAGGTGTGTTGAAAGAATAGCAAAAGAGGTAGGAGGAGGAGGAAGCGAGAGTGTCCTGCGGAGTGCACTCGTCATATCTAGTTGGGGTCCGGATCTTCCACATGCGTCAGTGATTCTCCATTAAATTCCGCTAGATGAAGATTTTGATCTAGATCTCTATAACCGAAATTCTAATCTCTGTAACTTAGTTCCCGCTGGACGAAGACTCTTATCCAGATCTCCATAACCTAAATCCCACTGGGCGAACACTTAGATCGCAATAACTTTGTTCCCGCTGGACGAAGACTTTGATCCAGATCACCATCACCTAAATTCTGCTAGACGAGCTTGATCTAGATCTCCATACTCTTATTTCCACCGGATGAGCCTCACAGGCCACTGGTAGTGATGCACAAACCATTGGATAACAATAGGATAAGATTGATACAGAAGAGATACGATATACAGGTAGGGTAAGGAAATCCACGTGACGATATTCAAATGACAATAAACAAGTAAACAAAATAAAACAGCCAACGGAATACCATCCAAATAACAGGTAAACAGCCCCAAGATACCTGACCGGCAGGAAAACCAAACAAAAACCAACCAAATACCTTCCAAATGACATAAACAGTGGCCCTTGATACATGACCGGCGGAAAACCAAACGAAAGCCCGCGGAATATCATCCAATAATAATAACCCAAAAGACACATGAACCAATTCAAAAACCCAGTCTATACCATTAGCCAGAGGAGGTTCATCAACCGGGTGAATGCTGTTGACTGCAGTCAGCAAAGGAACCACCTAACTGAGGCCAGAAGGCTACCTCCATCGACATCGGGCGCAGCCTGCGGCAACACAAGGAAGACCGGGTTCGGGAGATCTTCGTCCCAGGTAAGTTTGAGCCATGTTGAGACGTCCTCGTCCCGTTCGATAAAGACCCTTTTCTGATGAGGCAAGGACCGTGGAAGCCCACCAGACTTATATATTAGGCCGATGTACCTCGCACCAGGCCGGCCCAATGGACTCACATCCTGCAACTTCGGCCCCCTAATAGTCCGATGTGACCACTGGAAATCCAGAATCCGGATAGTATCTTCGTCATCATTGCGGTATCTGACAGAGTTGGCGAGATAAATCGCACACTGGTGCCAGATCGGCCAACTTTGTGCCACCCATTGTGCCGGTGGGTTGTGATCATCCAAAACCTGCAACCCGCCACCAAACAATCCACCCAGGGTGTCTGCCACGGGAGGAGGACGAACCGGAAGAGGGCGAGCCGGAAGAGGGCAAACCGGAAGAGGGAGAGCCGGAAGAGGGCAAACCGGAAGAGGGCAAACCGAAAGAGGGCAAACCGGAAGAGGGCAAACCGGAAGAGGGCAAACCGGAAGAGGGCAAACCGGAAGAGGGCAAACCGGAAGAGGGCAAACCGGAAGAGGGCAAACCGGAAGAGGGCAAACCGGAGGACTTGCATTGACGGAAGGGTGAACCCCAGGAGTAGGATCGGTGCGGGAGTAGGATCAGCCGCGGGAGTACGATTGGCCGCGGGAGTAGGATCGACCGCGGGAGTGTGAATGGAAGAGTCAGGAGTCAAGGGTTCCGGTTGTCCAGAGGGTCCCGGTTGTCCAGAGGGTCCAGAGGTCGTTGGGTTGTTAGTGGGTGGCCCTGGAGTGTCATCGGTCCTCTTTCTTTTCCGCTGGCTTTTTTTGGCTCACTCCTCCAAGATGTGCATCAGTGCCCACCAGACAGCATCCTCCCCGCGTTGACCATTTAAACCTTCGCTACTTCTTCGTTTGGCTCCACGCTTCCACGCGCCACGGAACCGGGCACATATGGCAAATCCAAAGACAGCCTTGTCAGTCACCGTCCAGAAGTCTGCTGACCCTAAGGGATTCTGCTTTGTCCTTCCAACTTTCCGGCATTCCAGCGCTCGAAATCGGTCCTCCGCGTGCCTCCGGGCTGCATCCCATTGTGCCGTCACATCTGTAGACGGCCTCCGGACTACGAGCCATGATGATGTGACTTTCATGGTTGGGAGTGTGCGTTGTGTTGTTGTCTAGGCGGTCAGGTTCATTACATTGGCTAGATTCCAGATAGAAGACTTACAAGTTCCGTCGCCAACTCTTTTCGAGAACACATGGGCAACCACTCGAGGGCTCTAGGGTCATCGTCCTCGGAAGGATTGTCGTCGTCCTGGCCGCGTTGATCTCGCCGAACAGGTTCCTTTCCTTTACCTGTGTTGGCTTCCTCGTCTTGCCCACCGCCCTTCGAATTGCCATTGCCATCGTCATCATCTTCATCATCGGAAAGATCGCGGTTCCGAAGCGCTATTTGCCGTTCCGTACTTTCCAATCACCGCCGACCCAGTGTCTCCACTGCCCACCAGACGAGATTCTCTCCACACCTAAGCGAGAGCATGTCATTGACGTCTTCCCAAGTAGCTGCTCTAGAGTAGATCTCGGCTACCGCGTCAAGTCGAGGGCTATGTTGTGAGAACATATTCAGGGACTCCGTCACGTCTTCGTGGAACCGTTCGGTCCCTGCGGCGGTGGAAACGATTGAGAGCGCCCTGGTGTCGTACCATATTTCTTGAATGTACTGTCAGGAGGTCTTCAACAATCCTTTGTCGACTCCGAGGATGGCTTCTGCCGTAGCCAGAGGCATGTTATACAGATCGCCTCTTCCCAGACACCGGTATCCCTATACGGCGGTCAGGTATATTCCTCTCGATGCTCAATAATACTTACTAGGTAACCATCCACTGTCTCCCGGCTGATATAGGGCATATAATCATCCTGCTGATCCTCCTCGTCCTCGTCCTTGTCATCCTCGTCATCCTCGTCCTTGTCATCCTCGTCCTCATCTGTCTCCACCACCGGCTGTTTGTCTTTCGGCTGCTGCTTCGACTCCTGCTCCTGCTCCTCGTCGCTCTCGCTATCATCGGAAATGGTAATTGCCTTCATTACTTTTGGCATCTGGATATAGATCGAGCCACCGGTGTTGACCTTGGCCAACCCCGGATTGCCCTTTGCAGGCCTGCCAGTGTCTTTATTTTCGTGAGCCTTCTTCGACCGATGGCCTCCAGGGTGCTTGGGGTTCCGTTGCTTGGGTTTATCAGTCAGTGACGCCACGGTATATAGGCTGGATCAAAGTAACTTCCCTTGGTAACCCCTGTTCTGGATGTGACCATAATTCGGTGGCGAGTATGATCACGTAGACAGGGTGAGATCGGTAGCTTTAGGGTCAGAGGTCGGAGGTTTGGGTGTGGAATCGGTCTGCAAGTGGTAGAATCGGTGCCGTTGGAATGTCAGTCATCGGGGATGTGAATGTGGTGCGCGTGAAGTTTAAGGAAGATAGAGGAAACGAGTGCGATGGCTAGAGATACTCTCTATATATACTACTTATCAGCTGCAACCGTGGGCATATGGATAGTAAACTCGATCTAGGAGAATTTCCTTTGAACTTCCCAACTTCTGTCGGTATTCCAATTCTATTTCGCCAGTGGACCAATGAAACCCACCGGAACTGGCATCTCTGAAGGATATGTTGATAAGAAGAGCCGATTCATTGATTTCCGCGCTTCGGGTAGATCAGGGAAGGCTTTTGGTGATCCTTGAGACTCGCGATAGTTGATGGTCGTCAACATCCTTTAGGCAAAGAGAAGGTTGAGAACTAGCCGACGTCAGTCTTCCGCGCACATGCACCCACACCCAGATTTGCCGCTGGTACCCGTAGCTAACCAAGCCAAGCCGTCGGCATTCTCCGCCAGCTAGACCTATCTCATCCACCGGGCTCGAGTCTATTATCAAACTTTATATGCATCGTCAAACGTTACATGCATCGTCAAACTTTATATGCATCGTTAAACTTTATATGCATCGTCAAACTTTATATAAACAAAGGATAAAATGATCGACAAGATTGCTCTTCTTTGTTCAAGCATTCCATTATTCAACACACTCTCTGACCTTCTGACAGATCTCGAGCGCTCTTTCTGTAACCACTTCATCAAATGTACCACCATTGACCCATTCATCGGCTTTCTTTGTGCAGGAACAGGCGACTTGGTAAGTGAATTCATCCAACGGACCGCAAACACCGTCTAACCATTTGGCAGACCTCCAGCCATGCCACCAGCACGCAGACCACGGACAAGCGCCCTAGACGCGCTCGAATGCCCATATCCTGACTGCATGACGATGTTTGTCCGGCGGGGAAACCATAAACGCCATCTGCGAATCAGCCATCAGGGTCAGCCGCCGCCACGGGCCAACCATCGTGAAAGCCACCCGCCGCGTCGACGACTGTACTCACCGCATCGGAAGAGTCCTACAGAAACCCCCGAACCCGAGGGCAGTATCCCGGCCCCTGCAATCCACGAAATTCCAGAGGAAACCGACTCTGATGACGATGGCCTCTAACGACGCGTCCCGCAACCCCATTCTCCGGCACCAGAAACCGATACCAAGGAGGCTGACCCCGGGGAAACTCCGATGTGAGAGGAAAATCAGGAAATAGAGGTACATCCCACGGCTGGGAGGACCTTCGGTGACGATCCCGATTACAATGAGTTCCGAGATCTCATCAATAACCCGTGGCAACCCTTTTAGTGCGCCGAATACTTCAAACAGGCCATCACATTCGTCGAAGGCCACTATCCCAAGTCACAAATTGATCGCCACTTCAACGAAGGTGGATGCAAGATTCCCGAGCACTTTTCCTACACCTCCGGATGGACCATGTACAATCAAATCTACGCGATGGATATCCAGCTGCCGAAATGGAGAGAAGCTTCCATCTCCACACCAAACGGTCGGAGGTTTTTCTATTTTCGAGACCCAGTAGAATGTGTGCGGTACCTCCTTCGCCAACGCCCATATAAAGACCACATGGTCTATGGACCAACCCGGACCGTAGACGCGGAGGGTGATCAGGTGTATTCCGAGATGAATTCGGCAGACTGGTGGTGGGAGACACTGGATACATTTCCTCCGGGGGCAACAATTGTTCCACTGATCTGTGAATCGGACGAGACGCAGCTCACGGACTTCTCCGGCGCCAAGAAAGCCTGGCCGATCTACCTGACCATTGGGAATATCCATTCCTCTATACGGAACACATACAGCTACCTCGCGCAAATTGTGCTTGCTTTCCTCCCGGTGCCGCACAAATTCCAACGGAATTCCGCATCCGATGACCGAGCCCAGAGAGATATAAACCAGCAGGTGCTGTGTGATATCGCCAAGATAGTGTTGGAGCCGGTCACGTGATTTCCCGAGGGAGGAGACATCAATTCCGGTGCTCTGTGGCCTTGTTCCGACGGCAAAATGCGCCGTTGCTGGCCAATTCTCGCGTCTTGGTTGGCGGATCACATGGAACATGCCACCCTCATGGGCGTCAAGTACAATGCTTGCCCTAAGTGTCAAACTCCGAAGGATGAACTGGGGTAGCTTATTCTTCCGCCGGACTTGGAATCCCACCAGCGAAAGTCAGCAGTCTTCCAGCAGAAATTTCAGGAGTACCAGAATGCCAAAACTGCTAGCGACCATCAGGCTATAAAGATCACCGAGGACTGGTTCGAGTCCGTCAGTGCGAGGCCGGTCCCGTGTATCTTTTGGGATGTTCCGCATGTCGAAGCCTACGACCTCCACCGGCCTGATATCCTCCATAACATATACATCGGAATGTTCGATCACCTAATGACCTGGATCGACGGCTTCCTACACCGCCACGGGAAAGCCACGGTATTTGATGAGATCTGGGCTGGCATTCCTCCATACCCTAATTTCTATCACAGTGGCAAAGCCTACCGGCAAATTTCGCAGTGGAGTGGTAAAGAGATGCTAAATTTCGGTCGAATCATCTACACGGCATTGGCAGCAGCATTGTACGACCCACTACCACGTCACCGAGCGGTCTTCCGGAGAGTATTGACCTGCGTTCGGTCACTGGTCTACTTGAGTCTTGTGGTACAATACCGAACCCACACAACCGAGACTCTCAACTATCTAGCGGACTATTTAGAGGAATTCCATGCAACAAAGGACGTTTTTACCACCTACCGGACTTCCAAGGCCACAGACAGCATTGCCCATGCACGCATGAAGGACCTAAAGATGCAACTCAAGGCCGAACATGCCACCGAGGATGAAGAAAGGGCCGAACGCGGAGAAGCTCTGTCCTGCGCCCAAAAGGAACACCGAAAGGCAGAGGACAAAAAGCGCCTACAGTAAGTCTACAATTCAACGGTACACGAACTTACTAGCTTCGACTTCGTCAAAATCCACCTCATGCTGCATTATGAGAAATCAGTTCAGCCGTTTGGACAATTAGTCAAAGACAGCACCGAAACGTAGGAAATGAACCATCCAAAGATGTGTATGGGCCCTTATCGCCGGTCAAATCGCAACTGTCGGTACGAACGGCAAATTCTCAATGACTACTCGCGCATCCATGTCTTCCGGATGCGGTGTCATCACCTCCGGCGGCTGGATAGGGAAGGCCACTGGACCCCCGAAATCCAGGAGGCACTTCAGTTATATCGATCTAATGATCAAATTATTGTCAACAAATGCAACTGTGAGCAAGTGCCGATACCGGAGAATTTACCCCTCAGCTTCCGCGAGGATAAGGGAAATATCCAAGTCCGTGGGCTGCGATGCCCCAGACGACAGGGCATCTTTGTCAAGAACGAGCGACTTCCAATGTACAACTTTCCACTCGTAGAATATATATATCGATACTATAGATACGACCTTGACATACCCACTGCCGATAGGAGGGGTATCGGCGGGATGCGTGCCACCCAATTGAACCTACTCGATGTTCCGGTGGCCAATTTCCGGTACTTCGGCGGTTGTGATTCCACTGCCCATAAGTTGCGCTACACGGACAACCAGTCATTTCGCAATGCTGGGCCTCGGAACGACTTTATGTGGGTCCGGGTAGACGAGCCGTCGAAAGGTGATGTAGGGGACTGACGACCGACACAACTTGTGAGGATTCTACGGCTACAGGATGGCCTAATGAAGAGATGCGTTGTTCTTTTGCGGGAGCTCCAGCTTGAAAACCAAGGCGTTTGTCTACCTTCCAATGGGCTGCTTAGTGTCTCCGACAAAGTTATCCGTCGGAATCAGGCCGACTTTGTCGTAGTTAATATCAAGTGCGTATGGGCGGCCGGACACCTGGTTGGCATCCCCGCTACCATATACTACTATGTCAATAATACTATCGACCAAGTCATGTTCAATCGTTTCTGGCCCAAACCACCGGAAGCTGAAGGTGACATGCAGACTGACGATGACACTGCTAGGCCAGAGGAATACCGCAGGACTCGAATTGCCAGTGTTGATGACGAAGAGGACGAAGATGAGGAAGGGGAGGACGAGGAGGAGGAGGACGACGATGAAGAGTAGGAGAAGGTACGGTCTCCACAGGGCATCAGGTGTCCTATACCTCCGACCCTCCCACGTTTCATGACTCACCCACGATCTATAGCTCGATATGTAGAAAATACTTGACCAGAGGCATCAGTCCTGGCTCTCCCGCGATCCATAGCTTGATATGTAGAAAATACTTGACCAGAGGCATCAGTCCTGGCTCTCCCGCGATCCATAGCTCGATACGTAGATAATACTTGACCAGAGGCATCAATCCTGGCTCTCCCGCGATCCATAGCTCGATATGTAGAAAATACTTGACCAGAGGCATCATTCCTCCGGCTCTCCCACGTTCCATAGCATTACATGTAAAGAAAAACTAGCCCCAGGCATGAGGCCTCCGGCTCTCCCACGTCCCATGGAATCTAGCGCAATTTCTAGTCATCATGTACAATTGATATCATACTGTCCGTGTCCACGCGCAAGTCCATAGGACTTCATAGTGCCACGCGTCAAATATGCTATGGATTACAGGCCCACAGACAGCTTCTCTATGAGTTACGCGTCACGTAAGGTCATTTGTCCCGGTGAATATGGTTGCGCCCGCAATCTCCACGGCGATGGATATCACCGCCGTCGACATCTTCATCGCCACATCCATAGGCGCGTCGCTCTGCCTATTCTCACCTTCTGCCACGTCCAGCTCCCTCCTCCCGCTAACTCTGAATTGGGTAATTACTTCTGTGAGGCAAGCCTCTCAGTCCTCGTCATCGGTTGCTCGTTGGCCGACACATCGCGTCAGTCGCGTTTTCTGCCAAGTCTTGACGCGAACCCACTCCGTTGTGTGGATTCCTGTACGTGCCCACCTCCTGCGGTCTCTCTGGTGCAGGGACACTCACTCCGGGCTCAATTCAATGTCTAGAATCGATTGCCACCGTCCGTTTTTTAGTTGCTATCGTTGCTATCGACTTATCGCGCTGTTTCTGTTACATTCCACCCTCTGAGTGGGGAGGATTCGCTGGAGCTGGGAATGAGAAAGCATCCTGGCAAGGAGAGTACTAATGGAAGTTGAGCGAATTCCGCGTTTCTTCCTGGTGAATGCCAGAAAGTGCTTGATATACCTGTCATGGTTGATGCTGATGACCAGAACAAGCCGGGTGTGAATGTGGCTGACCAGTGTCGAATCTATTTTGATACGCAGCTCATATTCAGATGCACCTGGTATCCACTTTTCTATTGGATTCTGGAGACAGCCCTTATTAATAGCTATATAATCTATAAATATCATCCAACAACCAAAGAGTGCACTGTTGAGCACTTTGACTTCCGTCTCTCCATTGTGTGTGATGTTCTGCAAGTTGGAAGTCCATCAACAATGAAGAGTTCCTCCAGCATTCTGGCTTCACAAAATATCACTCAGTTGGCCCCACCCGCAAAATGTGCCTTTCCCTCACTGCCTACCAGCGTAGTTACCAAGCGCACCACCCTTCCCCACTGCCGAAAGGTACCAGGAATGCATTCCCCACTTTGGTTGGAGAGTTGAGTAGATTCTGTCCTTTGCAGGTGGAGAAGAAGTCAAGGTGGTAGTGGAGAAGTCATTACAACCCGCGTAAAGTGTAAGGACTGCAATGAGGCTTTGTGTTTCACACCCAAAAGAAATTGTTTTTCTGAATTTCACCATATGTAAAGTATTTGTACTTATTCGGGGGGCATTTGGCTGGATTGTGGTTGTGTCATCTGTATTTTAAAAGGTGGCACATCTGTGGGCCCAAACTCGGTTACAGGCAACGGGATACTGTTACGCAGCCCAGGAGGTCTGTACCTCAAGAGGGGGATACTCTAACGGCGACATGTTACTGTAGCCGGGGAATGGGCAGTATAAGTAGTCCGCTCACTCAAGACTTAGATCTCTAGCGATAGTCATTACAATACCCCTCTTTACTATCAATCAAGTTGACAGTTGCAACGATATTCCATAATTATCATATATATGTCTACAAGGCCGAATGCTGGCGCATGTGCCCTCACACCATGCTGGAACATATAGTAGCCAACGGCCCTTGGCCATGTGAAGGTTTCTCGTGAGGAATAGTAGACAATGGACGGTGTAATTGACACGCTATTTGTTCAGTTTGTGACAATTGTGTCGGTCTTTGAGAGCAGTGGGAACAGTCATGTATTGGGGTGAGTGAAGCATATCGGTTGACTGAAACGATTAAATCTGATTTAAAGCCACTTGGTCCACAGCCTGGGAAGAGACCTAGCCAAAAGAGGTATGGTTCCACATGAGTGCAAGTAAGTACATGTGGGCGGAAGAGTGGCAACATGTACAATACAGATCCATGCGCAATAACGGTTACCTATACACATCAGTGCATACTCTGATGCAGTCATATGTTCCTATTACACTTGTAAGTCAGTATCACCAAGCTACTTGTTGACATGTCATTTTACATATAAAGGCAGTATAATGGATACCCATTATGAAGCGATGGTTGGTAAGATTGAAATATTCAATCTCATTCACTCAGGGATAGTGGAAAAAGAAATATAGTTTCTTTACAAAACTCAATATTGTTCTGATGCGTATTATTTGACTCAGGTGAAGTGCCCTGTGTTGGATTTTGTTGGTGGAATTCTGGCTAAAGTCAAAGTGTAATGGCATGGATGTACGTGACGTGTCCAGGGCCGGGTAATACCCGTTTTATATAGTCGGCTCGTCACGAGTCTCAGATCAGCATCGAGACTCTTACCACTCAATTCTACATATACTCTCACTCAGATCCACGTGTGCAACCGTGATCCTACAATTACTATCCAGGCCCTTACGCAGCCGGACGCTGGCGTACACGCCCTTACACTATTCTCGATCTACAGTTACTGGATACGTTTCGCTCACGGGATCTCGAGATTTGACCCCTTTTTGGACCCGTCGCGACACGCTCACAACTCCACTCTAAGAAACACTACTACTCCAATGCCTCCCAAACGAACGAATAGACTTCCATTGCGCACTGCTAACGACCGCGGGAGTGCAGAAACAATTTGGGCATCGATCGGCCGCCGTACTCCAAGTCTAGCCAGTCGAATCAGCACTCCTATCGAACGCGCCAGCCCACGTGTGTTCCCGGAGGCCGAAATTGACGACGATGAAGAAGAAGACGGTAATACCGACGATGATGATGAGGATGATGAGGAGCAGCCCGAAGACAATCACGGCGAAGCGCAAGCTCACAGTACTTACCGCGGCGATACCGTACGATCAGAGGTCACTATGGCGGATATGCGAGAAATGTTTGAGCAGCAGTGAAAGCTCGTCGAATTACTCTCCCAGAATGCCGAAATGAAGCCGAAAGATCCAGAATCACCGAACCCCAAGGACAAATTCAAAGTCACCCACCCTAAACGCTATGTAACGGCGCGGCACGTGATATGTCCAGCGCCGGGTAACTGCACTCATATAGTCATCGCCACGACGCTTAGATCTTTACCGAAAATCTTACTACTTACTTCTCCACTTGATCTCACTCGTGCGCCGTGTGCAACCGTATACCATAATATCAGCCGTATCCCTACACAGCCGGACGCGGGCATACGCGCCCTTACACTATTTTCGGTCTTTCAGATACCGGATACGTTTCGCTCACGAGACCGCGCGAGTTACCTCCTTTTCAACGCGTCGCGATTTGTATAGAATCAACAATTAAACGCCAATTAACCCTCAATGCCTCCAAAGAAAGCATTACGAATTCCATTGCGCATGGCTGACGCGCGTGCGAGCATGGAGTCTCTCCATACGTCGATTGGACGAATTACCCCTATTCCTACCGCACGCGTCTCGGTACTACCGGAGGACGAAATCATTGACGATGGTGGCAACGGCGATGCTCAACATCATGACGAAGAAGACGTACCAAGCGATGAAGACGAAGAAGACGACGAAGAGCCAGCCCACCCCGAACCCGAAACGCATACCGATGATGTCTTATCCATGATCACCGACGACGACAATAAGGAGATGATGGCGCAGAATCGGATGCTACTTAAACTCCTCTTTGAACAACAAGCCGAATGGAAAGAAGAACGCACTCGGATGCTTGCAGAGCTTGACCGCAGTCGGCCTACCGAACGGAACGAGACTTCCGAGCCGACTCAATCGAAGATCTTCAAGATGGTCGACCCTGTGCGGTACTGCGGAGGAGCGAAGGAGTTAGATAAGTTTCTCGAGTCCCTACGCTCGAACTTCGATTCTCACAAACACCTTTTCCCGAAAGGAGGCCCAGATCGGGTCAAGTAT
>Ga0307514_10000975_pt1 | contig 42657 bp, 28 predicted proteins | sample 16_EM_MG_FD_203088 | JGI IMG/M metagenome (GOLD analysis project Ga0307514, IMG submission 203088) | Populus trichocarpa ectomycorrhiza microbial communities from riparian zone in the Pacific Northwest, United States - 16_EM | ecosystem: Host-associated > Plants > Roots > Unclassified | place...
TCATATAAATTGAACCACAGTAGAATTAGTTCTCAAAGACATATTTTTATCTGGATAAGTTAAGTAACATATATCAAACTGTTAGTATCTTACTGGAAAGCATATCTATGCAACATGATACGCAAATTCGCTCTGCATTATTAGCTGATAATAGTATCCATATTCAAATTGAATGAGCGACTGTACTGTCAGTTCTCAACAACTAATTGCGGTCTGCAAAGGTGGAGTAACATTTACCAAGTTGTTATCATCTTCGCTGCACTCCGTATTAATACAATATGATACTATAATCATCGTTCCATTCCCTAGTGAGCCTAGTATTGATATTCCAATTCGATGAGCCACTGTAGTATCAGTTCCCAACAACATATTCGTATCTGAACAGCTGAATTAATATTCACCAAGTTGTTACTATCTTTACTTGGCAGCATGTATATAGAATATGATACTAAAATTCTCCGTACATTATCCACTGATACTAGATTCACATACAAATTGAAATAATGACTGAATTATGACTTCTGAATGATATATTCCTATCTGGATATCTAGAGTAGCACTTCACAAGTTGTTAGTATCATTACTGGATGGCATATTGATACAATTTGATACCAGACATATCTTTTCATTTTTCAAAGATCCTAGTAATCACATTCAAATTAAAGATACAATTGTAGTATCACTTCTGTAAGATATAATACTAGCTGGATAGTTCAAGTAACATTTACCAAGTTGTTAGAATGATCAATAGATAGCATAATTATACAATTCGATACTAAAAATATCTTTGCATTTCCCATAGAATACTAGTACACATATTGAAATTACAATAACGACTGTGCTTTCACAATTCAACGGCATACTAGTTTCTTGACAGGTGAAGTAATGTTCACCCAGTTGTATGTATTCCCACTTGAAAGCATGATAACACAATATGATACAAAAATCATCCGCACACTTTCCACTGAAACAAGTATTCAGAATCAATTTCGACAAAGTAGTGTTGTAGCAGTTTCCGAGGTTATATTCGTATGTGGATTGGTGACGTAATGTTTGACAAGGTGTCAGTTCCTTTTCTAGACAGCATATATACAAAATTGGATACGGAAATTGTGTTGGCATTACACAGTGATACTAGGATTACCATTGAACATGAATGAATGACAGTAGTATCACTTCTGAACAATATAGTTGTATCTTGATCGGTGCTGAATCATTTACCAAGTCGTTAGTACCCTCGCTGGACAGCATGTATGTATAGTGTGATATTGAATTTATTGTTGCAGTGTCCAGTTTTACGAATATTGACATTTATATTATATGAACAAATGTGGTATAGGTTTTCAATGTCATATTCTTATCTGGATTGCTGATGTAACATTCACAAAGTTGTTCGTATTGTACTGGAAAGCATATATATAATATATGATAGTAAAATTCACTTTCCATGATGCACAGATACTAGTATTCACATTCAAATTGAATAAACAACTGTGGTATCAGATCTCAACTATAAATCCATATCTGAATAGGTGGAGTAACATTTATGAATTTGTTAGTATCTTTATTGGACAGTACATTGATACAGTATGATACTAGAACTATCTTTCCATTTTCCACGGATACTAGTATTCACATTCAGATTGAATCAATGACTGCAGTATCAGTTCTCAACAACATAGTCATACCTGGATAGGTGAAGTAACATTTATCAAGTAGTTAGTATTTTCAGTGGACAGTCTATTCACACAGTTTGATAGTGAAATTATCCTGGCATTGCCCATTGATATTAGTATTCATATTGAAATGAGATGAAAGACTGAAGTATAGGTTCTCAACGACATATTTCTATCTGGAGAGTCGACGTCACATTTAGCAAGTTGTTAGTATAGTTACAGGACAGCATATAAAAAAAATACGATACCAAAATTCCCTTAGCATTATCCACCAATCGTAGTTTTCACATTCAAATAATATGAACTAATGTGGTATCAGTTCTGAACGATATATTCCTATCTAGATAGGTGGAGTAACAATTCCAAGGAGTTAGAATCTTCACTGGATACCATAGTTAAAAAATATCGTGCTAAAATTCTCTTTGCATTATCCACCAATACTAGTATTAACATTCAAATGGAGAGAATGACTGTGGTACCACCTCTGAACGATATATACTACTATTCATAGTCTTATACTAGAGTGACCCTTACTTCATACACTTATACGAGTATCCACAATGAGATTGCATGGATGATGGTAGTATTGGTTCTGAACAACATATTCGTATCTGGATAGGTGGACAATTAGTTGCGAAGTAGTTTGAATCTTGACAGCACTGCTTATTTATACAACACGATAAAAAAATGATATGTGTATGACTCACTGAAGATAGTATTCACTTTCAAATTGAATGAAATACTGAATTATCGGTGATGAATGACATAATTGTATCTCGATAGGTGGAGTAACATTTAGCCACTAGTGAGTATGCTTACTGGGCAGCATATATATAAAATATGATACTAAAAGTATCTTTGCATGATCCACTGACATTAGTATTCACATTCAAATGAAATGAACAACTGCAGTATCAGATCACAACGACATATTCGTATCTCGATAAACATCCACCAAGTTGTTGAATCTGTACTGGATGACATATTCATACGATATGTTACAAACATGTTCTTCGCATGTTCCAGCGATACTAGTTTTCACCTTCGAATTACTAGAACGACAGTAGTATCGGTTCCCCGTAACATATTCATTACTGGATTCGTGAATCACATTCACCCAATAGTTTGTGTCTTCCTGGACAGCATATATATAAATATGATACAAAGATTCTCTTTGCATGAGCCACTAATACTACACTTCACATTCAAATTAAATGAACGTCTGTAGTATCAGTTCTCAATGATACAGTTGAATCTGGATAGATGGATTCACATTTCTCAGGTTGATAGTTGCGTTACTGTGCAGCATATTAATACGATATGATAGTACAATCATGTTTCCATTTTCCAGCGATACTAGTATTCACATTCCAATGAAACGAACCACCGTAGCATCATTTCTCAAAATGATATTCGTATCTGGATAGCTCAAGCGACATGTACAGAGTTGTCCGTATCTAACTGGACAGAATATTTATCGAATATGACACTGAAATTCTCTTTGCATTATCCAGTAATAGTAGGATTCACATTCAAATCAAATGAACGACTGTAGTATCAGTTCTCAAAAAGATATTCGTCTCTGCATTGATGAAGTAACATTTACATTGCCGTTACTATCTTCACTGGACTGCATATATATAACATATGATAGCAAAATGTTCTTTGAAATAACCACTGATTCTAGTATTCACACTCAAATCAAAAAAACCTCTCTGGTATTACTTCTGAAGGATATATTTGTACCTGGATAAGTGGTGTAACATTAACTAAGTTGTTAGTATCATACCGGGACAGAATATTGAAACAATTTGATACCACAATTATCTTCCCATTTGCCACGGATACTAGTATTTACATTCAAACTCAATCAACGACATAGTCGTATCTGGATAGGTTAAGTAACATTCACTCTGTTGTCAGTATCTTTACCTGATTGCATATCAACACAATATGATAAAAAAATCACATTTCCATTTTCCACCAATATTAGTATTCACATTCACATTCAACGAACGAGTATAGTAACAGTTCTCAAGAATCCATTCCTATAAGGATCGGTGACAAAACATTTCCCAAGTTGTTAACATCTTCACTGGACAGCATATATATAAAATATGATACAAAAATTCTATTTGCATTATCCACTGTTTCTAGTATTCCCTTTCAAAATATATAAATTACCATACAATGACTTCTGAAAGATATATTCATATCTCGATAGATGGAGTAACATTTACCACGTTGTTAGTATCTTTGCTGGACAGCATATGTATACAATCAGATATTAATAGTATGGTTGCGTTTTCCAATGATACTAGTATTCACATTCAAATTAAATGAATGGCTGTTGTAGAAGTTCTCAATGACATATTCGTATCTGGATAGCTGAAGTAACATTTCCCTAGTTGTTAGTATCGTACTGGATAGCATTCAGAGTCAATATCATAATAAATTTCACTTTGCATGATCCAATGATACTATTATTCACATTGAAATTAAATGAATGACTGTAGTATCAGGACTCAACCAAGTATTCATATATGGAAACATGGAGCAACATTTATTAAGTTAATACATATTACTCCATCTAGCCAGATACTACTCTGTCATCCAGAACCAATACTAAAAATGTTCATTTAATCCAAACATAAACCCTTGAATGAGTGGATACTGTCACGATACTTTTAGTATCATATTATAAATGGTGGGAAGGCTCTGAATATTGCAATGGATATCAGTTTATGTTGACCATTTATGATACTAACAATGATTCGATATTAATATGGATTGTAATAAGCTATAGTAGATGTTTAGTTAACATACCTACCACTATGGATTAATGGCATAGCATATATATATTCAAATTCATAATTAGTGAATAATACTAAACCTAATAAATACAGTTGACAGCGAATTTAGGATTGAATGGATCACATGATTTTCTTCTTGGCACGTTGGCGATTGATCCACATAGTAAAGTAGTAAAATTTTGGGAACCTGCTTTTCAATGGAACATATTTATTGAGTAACAATTGTAAATGGGACTCAACAAACTATGAGAGTAGGATGTATCAAGTAGTATGGAATTTTGAAACATTGCAGCTATCGACATCAAAAATGTCTTAAGATCAATCGGCAGTGTAATAAGGTATATCATACACTCAATTGAGATACTAACAGCTGCGGATTAATGGCACAGCTTACAGGTATACGAATAAATCATTAGTTGATACTACCGAAACTACACAATATGTTCAATACTGACTTCAGTATTTACATTATATATAAGTGTGTATACATCTAGAGTAACATTAAACTTATTATCAATAGACATTACGTGGAAAACAATTCCAATATTTCCATTGTCGTATACTTGCCCACTTTCTATGGCAATGACAATAATCGTAATTCAAGAGGTATACTTTGAAAATTTGGTTGCAAATAATGATACTAACATACTTACATTGCTTTCTGGTAGGATTTGCACAATATAAATTAAGTAATACGCACACCAAGAACAACGCATTGTGTTTAAAGCAGATAACTCTCATAGTATATACTATAGTGATTGTGCCCAAAAGCTTAATGTTCAAAATATCAGTAACATTAGATTTGCCAGTGGGATTATGCAGATGTTGTATTCTGTGGCAAATATTTTTGCGGTGTGCGAATCTGCAGATACTAATATGATACTAAATTGAGAAAGACCAGTCAGGTCCCAAATATCAATGTTTACATGGGCTACTGAGTCATGAGAGTACAAATAATAGAAGTTGTTCCATTGATACCAACCGTGTAATACACCTATACTACATATAATACAATGAAAATTGGAACGGTATACATTTGACTGACTAGTGACAATAACTCTCCCATGATACTAACTATTGTATACTAATATTGCATGAAACATACCAATGGAGACTCAGTACAAACCAGATCTTGCTAAATAGTTTTGTATACAACATATCGGATAATTGGTATATACCATTGAACTTTTGGTAAATGTTATGATTGTTGCTATAGATATTCATAATTGGAGGTTTTAAAATACAACAGTTTCTAGTATGAATATGTATACAAGACTACTTGTATAAATGTGAACTAGTATTGGTTGCTAAATATGTAAAAATTGCCCAATACTATCTTTCAAAAAATATATAACAACTCAAGAAACACTGATTATAAGCATCATTATATATCGGTAATTAAGTACCAATAGATGTCCAGTTAATTCACCATATTTGAGGTTTTGCGCCAAACTGAATACACTACTGGATAATAAAAGCAATATGATGCAGAATGAAACTAGATTTATGCAGTTAAATTTCAAATGTAATCCATGGTAGATATATTTCTTTATAAGCTTCCCAGTCCCACCTTGATCATGTAATAGATACTATCACAACCCAGAACAACCCAACTCAACTTGAAACAATATCACGATTTTCGAAACACATTTCAGTTGACTATAACTGAAAGTATATATTTCTCATTTACTGGAACAAACATTCAGGATCATTACAGACCAAATCCAATATTGCAATTTGAACGGTATTACCTCATCAGTATTTTCCAAATCCCTCATGTTGTGAAATAATACCTAATGCAGTGTTAGTATTTGCAAATGTCTAGTTCAACCTCTGGCTTCTGTATAAAGTGCAAAAGCACAATCAATGTCATTCAGAAAGTTCATGATAGAACTCATCATCAACATCAAGTGCAAATTACTTATAAGGATTCAAACTTTGAATCAATCTCACGTTCTGAACTTGATCATCAATTTCACTGCCCCTATGGAAAATATCAATCACACGATCCAACTGGAATTAGAAAGCATTCAAAAGCTCATTTCCAACCAATAGCTAGGGAAGGTTAGTTAGTATTTCACATATTTTGCCTCTGATTGTATTAATACTAGTATTGATAATCACACTTACTTCAGCTACTACTCAGTGTATGTGAATACATTGAATAGTTAGTTGTGTACAAAAACTCTGAATACTGAATATTTATTTTTAGTATCAAATATTTCCAGAGGAATTCAAGAAGACTCAGATGGAATCATTGAACCATTAGGTACTATACTCTCCATTGCAATGAAAGCGTTTGATATCAGTGCAAACAATACTGATACAATGTATTGCCTTACAGCTTTTGCATCAATGCCTGGTAAGCTGCTGTAACAAACAATATATGTTATATTTTCTGCCCAGATACTAAGATGGATAGTAGAAAATTCAGCTCAATCTGAAGAATATACATTACCTGCCAATCAACAAATCAATGGTATGACCTTTATATTGCTTAATAGTGTGAACTCCATACAATCTGTCACTAATACTAAGTGGTAATTGCCAGTTACATCAGGTTCTGAGATTCCTGATCCTGAAATATTGGGAATTTCATTCTGTGCACAATTCCGAGTTATTATCTGCAAAGATTGCCAGATTGGAATTCACCCATCTCAGTTCATCACCCATTTCCGAGTCATCCACAAGATATCCAACTTCAGCAGGGGTCAACTGGAGAGCATGCTCGAGCAGTTGGATCCAATTAATCCATCTCTGATTCAACTGCCGGTTGATTCCATTCCTGCAATTCCCCATATCGCAATACAGCAAGGATTCCTCTGCACTGCAAGTGGATGTTCTTTTGTTGTTCAGAGTGCAAAGTGGATGAAGACGCACTGCAGGGAAAGACATAACGATACTAGACTGCAGCAAGCATGTCTGGTTCAGAGATTGTTCTCTTCAACAAAGTCCCGATACTTTGTTGTTAAAAAAGTGCATTCTCTACCTGTCCCTGTCGAACCTTCTGAAGAGCAGTTGCTATCTTTTGTGGATGATCTTGTTTCTCAACATGATCAGCAAGATCAATTTGTGGAGAATACTAACAAAGTTACAACTGGGAACTTGGAAGAAATGGATCAATCCCCTTGGCTGAAAAAAACAGGCTGGACAAAACACCTAGCTGGACTGGATAGATCAGTTCTTGTCAAACGAATATTACTTCCACCACTACGCATGGAGAAGGACCATCATCATTTTATGCTGTTCTCATGTTTCAATAGAGTTTTTGACAGATTGCGTCAGTTACCTTCACAGATTCACCCATCATTTCTGGATTGGACTGAAAGTCCAGATCCATCTCGACCAGCAGATAGGCCATTTAGTGCAGTACAGAATGATTCCACATGGACACGTTATACTCGATGGTGGAAGAAGCTTCTTGTCTATCTTCATGATCTTGAGTCACTGCAACAAAGTATGGGAGATTTGAATAGTGAAGAGGGTCTTCTGAACAAGCTTATCACAGTGTGCTGTTCAGGTGCAGTCCAGGAAGCACTCAGTTCATGGAGATATTCTCTTTACCTAAAAGATGATTTAGACCTGGAGTTGATTGATTCCAAACTGATGGAGCTGATGATGGCAATTATCCAGCAAAGGTATTCCTTATGAATCATAACAATCAGAGAGAAATTACTAATTAGTATCGAATATTTAGGTCATTCAATTCAGAATATGACTGTATCTTGGTTCATTTCTTAGCAATTGCATCCATAAACGAAAATCAGTTTCACTATCTTCAGCCAAAGGATTATACCCAGATACTAGCCGCCTTTCAACATACAATACGTATGATTGTATTACACAACTGTTTCAACATTCCTGATAACCACCAGCCAGGAAACCAAGAGCATGAAAGACAAGAACATCAAGAGAGATCAACAAAGTTTTTCTCCATCAGAAATTCATGTCTGGTTCTTGGAACCCAGTCTCCAATGGATACAATTTTTCGTTGGCTAAGATATGGACTTGGAATCAATAAAATGACTAGAGGAAATGAGGCATTTGAATGGTCTGAAGACATGACAGTTTTGAGATACCATGATGAGCCAATTACAATTAGTCAGTTTCCAATACTGGCCAACAATATTGTTACTCAGGCCCAGAGGATACTGGTGGAGAAATTATGTTTTGGAGAAAATATGACAGAGAATGAAGCATTTGTGCAGTTGAAGGATAGTCGATTAGATATGAATCCAGGGGCTAGTATTATGAGTTACGAGCCAAATAGGAAGATACTAAGTCCCAGTCCAAAATCAATACTTACACTGGCATTGAGGCAGACAGCCCCACGATGGAAATCAGCTACTTCCCAATCAGATACATGGAATGTAATACCAATGCAAACATACCTCCACCTTCATGAGCTGTTTCTGGATTACTTGGTGGTAGCTTGCCACATGTTGGGTGGACAACCTCCAAGAGGATCTGAACTACTCCGACTGCGAATCACACAAACCGCAGAATCAGATCGCAACCTGTTTCTGCTCAACGGCCAAGTTATGATGGTATTGAGATATCACAAGGGTCAGGCAAAGTCAGGTATGGAGAAAATCATACCAAGATTTTTACCAGCTCAGGTTGGAAAGCTAGTATTGTGTTATCTTTACTTTGTACGGCCATTTATTGTAATGATTCAAAGAATACTAAGGATTGATCCTTGTGGGATGTCATCACTTTTGTGGGCAAAAGACAGTATTGGAAAGAAGAGTTGGGATTCAGCTAGACTCAGGATATTGATGCAGCGGCATACTGAGAGGTATATGGGAGTTGAACTGCACATTCAGGCATGGAGACAGATTGCAGTTGCTATGGATCGAGATCTTTTACGCACGCCAAAAGATTTGATTGATTCAACTGAGTTTGATGAAGAGGGTAAAGAGGTATCACTTCTGGAACAGGATCACAATGGACAGGCAGGACATAGTACCAAAGTTGCAGATCAACATTATGGACTCAAAATTGGAGACATCCCGGGATTGGATCAATCAATCCTTGTCAGATACCGTTCAGTTGCTCAAAAATGGCATCAGTTGATGGGAATGGTACTGGATGCGAATGATACTACCATTGTATGTATATCCTAATGTGTGATAGAGTTGGAGTCAATATCTAATGAACAATATTATCATTAGCAGGGACAGAACCACAGAACTATGATCATGCCAGAGCGTAATGTACCCAACACTAAATCAGTATCCCAAATGAGTTCGTTGGATAGTCCTATTCAGTCAATGTTATCTTTGCCTGGTGGCAACACAGTATCCACATATCAGTCTTCATCCAGGCATTTGTCCACATTATCGATTTTGCCTTCTGTTATATCTTCGAACCTGGTATGTATCTCAAATATTACCCACATGAATTATTTAATTCAAAAACTAAGTTTCATTTAGATTAGCCACAAAAGAAATCTGAGTATTTCAGCGATAGTACAGAGACCAGAGAAGAAAAGATCCACTGAGGATTTAAGACAGCCTGCATTAGGATCTGTTTCACCGTCCAACATATCCAACATTAGCTCTTCCTTGTTTTCAAAACACCTTCGTTGCATACCCACAAATTCTTGTATCACCCTAGATGGTGATACTATGTCTCCAGAACTGGAATTCAGGGCACTTACAAGTCTTCAAAAGTTATTTGGGATCAATGCAATGTGGCGCAACAATCAGCAAAGGGATATCATCCTTGAAAGTCTAACTCTACCAAATGATCATGGTTTACTTGCTGTCCTTCCAACTGGCTCAGGCAAGAGTCTGCTCTTTTTGATTCCAGCAATTATGTCAGACAGCAAAGTAGTTGTTGTCTTCTTTCCACTTAAGGCACTAGTGCAAACAATGGCTCAGCAGATTAGAGATTATGGTATACATTGCACTGTTTGGAACGAAGAGAATACTAGAAACCCAGTTACAAAGACACTCCTCCTGGTGAGTATGGATTATATGGCCACCAGTACAACATTGTGGACATTTTTAAGAAGATTGGAACGTGAGGACCGCTTGGACAGATTTGTGATTGATGAAGTTCATACCTTGATGACTTCAGAATTCAGGGACCACAGACTACAACAAGTCAGGAAAATCAGAGTTATCAATCGACCTGTCATTTTTATGACTGCCACACTACCACCATCCCTACAACATTCAATAACAGAGATTCTTTGTTTTCAGGACACTCAGTTGCATGTGCATCGGCAGACTTCAGCAAGACCTAATATCTGTTTCAAGCTCTTTCAACCACTATCTACTAAAGAGTCTGAGGAATACCTTTATGGCACAGCACTGCATCAAAATGAAAGAAGCTTGTTTGCCCAGTGGAATACCCTGATTGGAAGTGATAAAGGGTTGATATATTCCCTTACAAAGAGGGAGGCAGATGATATGGGGAAATATCTCAATATTCCAGTTTATCATTCAGGCCTTTCAGAAACTGAACGACATTCCAATCTGTCCTCTTGGATTCATGGCAGGCAGAGTTGGATAGTAGGAACATCTGGACTAGGAGCTGGAATTAACCTGCCAAATATCAAACTGGTAGTGTTTTGGGGTCTTCCAACAGATATTATCGATTTTGTGCAAATGGCAGGTAGAGCTGGCAGAGAGCTCAGTACCTCATACTGCATTATCATTGAACCAGAAGAAGTGTCCCGGTCAAGACAGTATCTTCATGAGAGGGCCCAGCTTGTTCATCATGACCGATTTTTCGCAGTGCAAATCCTCCTGACAACGACTACATGTATCCGGACAATGTGTGGGCTGTATATGGATGGGTTTCAAGGTGGCCTTTCCTGTAAAGATCTGGATGCTCTGCAGTGTTGGATCTGTGCTGGCAATGATATTGGGAAACATCAAATTCCAGTATCACCAGATACTAATCATCATTTGAGCTATACAACATCCCAACCTACACAACTGCCCTCTGGCCCTACTTTAGTTACCTTCCCTACACATTCTGCAATTAGCAACTCAAGTTCCAATAATCCAGCTCTTGGGCCTCTACAACAACAGAGACAAAGGGAGGCTGAGAGAAGGGAGTTTATGAGTCAAGTGCTAGGACGTTGGAGTATTGGGTGTGTTTTTTGCAATGTACTGGAAGGATTCACCGAGAGCAATCATCAGTTTTGGGAATGCTTGAACTTGAAAAGCACATACGCTGGATTGTGTGCTAGTACATTGTGGGGAATGAATCACAGCTGGAGAAGAAAGATTGATTTGATTCCTTATACATGTTGCTTTCACTGTGGAAGTCCACGATCTCTTTGCCCTCAAGGTAAATCTGGAGGAGATAGTGCGGATTGTACATTTGGGAAAACTCCTTTTACTGCTGCATTTGCGGCAAGCCACAAAAAGGAGTTCAGGGATCTGATGGTAGAACTTCCTCAGGAGTTGAGAAATGACCCTCTGGTTTTTTGGAAGACATTAGGTGTTGCCAATCAATGGGAAGGTGAGGGATGCAATCGGATCATTGTATTTCTGTTCAGAATTGCTACTCATCATGGATTATGGGAGGATTACCAAACAGATGGAAGCTTGTTTTAAATTGATGATCTGGATAGTCAAGAACTGAGTCAATGATGTTGGAGAATATAATCAGTTCAGATGATAGTTACGTACTAAATACACTATTGTATTGATTGGTGCAGACTGCAGTATATATTGAAGACACAGCATCATTTGTAGGCAAACAAAGTAATCAGATACACTGCATTTAGACAGCTAGATATATCTAGTTGTCAGATAATGTTGATGAATAATAGAATGTATATATGGTAACCTCAGAAGATTAATGAACTCTGTCTGTGATGAATACTGTTACGGACATATGTGAAGGTTTAATATTTAGTAATTATATGTATTTGCAGCTGCCATAGAAATAAATAAGATGGTTAAATTGAAGCAATACTAAATGTATCTTTTAACAGTGATTAAGATTTTACTGGATGTTGATTTGAATCCATCAACTGATACAATAATGTCATTCATAACGGATAATTCAGTCGTTCATTTGATTTGAATGTAAATACTATTATCAGCGGATCATCCAATGATAATTTTAGTATTGCATCATATAAATAGGCTGTCCAGTAAGGATACCATCCACATGGTAAATGATTCACCATCAATGCAGATAGCAATATGTCGTTCCGATCTGATTCAACAATCATACGTCCAACAGTAGTGTGCATACGAGTATCGGTGCACTATGTAGACATCAGTGTAGTATCATACACTCAATAGTACCATCTATCGTTTGGAGGTGATACTGCAGTGATTTGTTCAATTTGAATGTGAATACTATTATCGATAGATGATGGAAATAGAATTTTGGTGTCATATTTCATCAATATGCTGTGCAGTAAAGATACTATCAACTTGGTAAGAGTTACTTCACATGTCTAGAAACCAATTCTCGTTCTCAACTGATAGTACAGGCATTCATTCAATTTCAATGTAAATACTACTATTAGCAGCCAATGCAAAGTGAATTTTGTTATCATATTCTGTATATATGCGGTCCAGTAAAGATACTAACAAGATTCGAAATGTTACCTCACCTGCGCGGATACGATTAAGATGCTGAGAACTGACACTCCAGTCGTTTATCTAAGTTGAATGTGAATACTGATATTGGTGGAAAATGCAAGCATAATTTTGGATACATAGTGTATAAATATGTTGTCCAGTAAAGATACTTACAACTTGCTAAATGTTACTTCACCTAGCAAAGTAATACTATGTCATTGAGAGCCGATACTATCGTCATTCATTTAATTTCAATGTGAATACTAGTATCCTTGGACAATTTCTAGATAATTTTAGTATCATGTTGTATACATATACTATCCAATAAGGATACTAACAACTTAATTCATGTCACTCCACCTATCCAGATACAGATATGTGGTTGAGCCATGATACTACAGTCATTCATTCATCATGAATGTCAATAATAGCATTAGTTGATATGCCAAGTGAACTTTAGTATCATATTATCTATATATGCTTGCTAGTACAATACTAACTTGGTGAATGTTACATCGGTTATCCAGATACAAATATGGCATTGAGAACCCATACAATACTCCGTCATTTATTTTGAATGTGAATCCCAGTATCCTTGGACAATTCCTGAATAATTTTAATATAATGTTGTATAATTATAGTATCCAATATGGATACTAACAACTGAATGCATGTCACTCCGCCTATCCAGATACAGATATGTGGTTGAATGATGATACTACAGTCGTAAATTCATCATGAATGTCAATAATAGCATTAGTTGATATGTGAAGTGAACTTTAGTATCATATTGCCTATATAAGCTATCTAGTACGATACTAACTTGGTGAATGTTACATCAGGTATCCAGATATAACAGTGTCATTGAGAACCCATACAATACTCCGTAATTTATTTTGCATGTCAATACTAGTAGCACTGTACAATGCAACAATAATATTTCTATCATATTGGATAAATATGCTGCCCAGCAAAGATGCGATCAACATGCTATTGGTTCTCCACCTATCGAGATAAGACTTGATGCCTCAGAAGGGATACTACAGTCATCTATTCATTCCGAATGTGAATACTAGTAACAGTGGATAAGACACAGTCAATCTTGGTATCGTACTCTATATATATACTGTCCAGTAAGGATACTAACAACTTGGTGAACGTTACGTCACCTATCCACATATGAATATATCTTTAGGAACTCCTACTACACTCATTCTTCTAATCTGAATGTGAACCTCAGTATCTGTGGAACATGGAAGTCTAATTTTTCCATCATGTTGTATTAATACGCTGTCAAGTAACGATATTAACAACTTAATAAATGTTACTTCACCTAGCAGATAACACTGCGTCTTGGATATATTTCGGAATGTCAATACTCGTATCCGTGGAAAATACAAAGCACATTCTGGTATCAAACTGTTTGAATATGCTGTCCAGTGATAGAACTCACAACTTGCGAAAGGTTACTGCAGCTATCCAGATACAAATATATCACTCAGAAGTGATATTACAGTTCTCTTTTTGATTTGAATCTGAATCCTAGTATCAGTGGCTAATGCAAAGAGATTTTTGGACACTTATTTTATATATACGCTGTCCGGTAACGATAGTATCAACTTGGTAAATGTTATGTCATGTATTCAGATACAACTATATTGTTGAGAACTGATACTACTGTCATTTATCAAATCTGAATGTAATTACTAGTATCTCTCCAAAACGCAAAGAAAAGTGTCGTATCATACTGTATTACAACGCTGTCTGGGAACGATACCAACAACCTGGTAAAGGTTACTCTACGTATCCAGACGGGATTATGTCATTGAGAACTGATAATACAGCTCTTTATTCAATTTGAGTGTGAATACTAGTGTCAGTGGATCGTGCAGAGAAAATTTTGTATCCTAGTTTTTATCCGAGCTGTCCAGCAAAATACTAACAAAGTGAAAAATGTTACTTCAACTATCCAGATACGAATATGTCTTCGAGAGCCCATACTACACTTGTTCCATTCATTTCATTGCGATTATCAATATCACTGGACAATGCAAAGAAAATCTGAATATTATATAGAATGAATATGCTGTCCATTCAAGATACCAACAACCTACTCGAAGTTACTGCATCCATCCAGACAGGAATATGCCATTGAGGACCGATACTGCAGTTGTTGATTGTATTTGAATGTGAGTACTAGTATCAGACGATCATGCAAAGAGAATTTTTGAATCATATTTTTCATATATCCTGCCCAGTAGAATACTAACAACTTGTTAAATTTTACTTCAGCTATCCAGAAAGGAATATGTCGTTGCGAATCAATACCACAGTGGTTCATTTGATACGATGGCGAATACTACTATCACTCGAACATGCACAGGAAATTTCCGTCTCATATTGAATTAACTTGCTGGCTAGGAAAGATGCCAACAACTTGTTGAATGTTACTCCACTTATCCGGATACAAATATATCCTTGAGACGTGATCCTACAATTCTTTTTTCAATTTGCATTTACATACTAGTATTACTGGGCAATGCAATCATAATTTTGGTATCATAGTTTACAAACATGCTGTCCAGTAAAAATACTACCAACTTGGTAAATGTTACTCCACCTATCCTGATAGGATCATCTCATTAACAATTGATACTTCAGTAATTCATTCATTTTGAATGTGAATACGTGTATCTCTGGTGAATGCAATTTTAATTTCAAAGACTGTTGTGCAGGTGAAACTAGGAAATAGCCAGGGCTAAGCTGAGTCAGTGTTAATGCATATTAGCACAATTCAAATCGTATCTAACACCTGGATCTGTCTTCTTCATCTGGGTCGTATCATTCACCACAATATTGAAATGTTTCTGTATTGTTCTCATAAATATAATATCAATTGAAACGAAATGCACCAAAGCACATATACTAACATTGAGCACAGTTTAATTTGCAAATACTAAAGTAAAATCAAAACAACTTCCAAAACTACATCAGACTAACAGAAAGCACATATTCAAACCCGATTAATGCTACATTCCATTACAGATCCAAATCCCCTTGGAGGCTTTCATAAACCTTTTCCCTCACCATATCTTTCACCTTGTCCTTATATGCCTCCATAGTATGCTTGCTATCTTGCATTTTGCCTTTGAGTTCTGCAATTTCCTTGTTTTTAGTATCCAGCTCCTCCCTTTGTTGCTGTACTTGGGTTTTACAGTCATTGTACTTAGCTCTCAAACTGTTGAGGGCAGAAACCAACTTAGTATTTTTGTTTGTTGCAGTTTGATTTTCTTGAGTCTGAATTTGCAAATACGTTGAGACCACTTGGATCTGTTTTTGCAAACCAGTGAGCTCATTCTTCAGCTGTTGAACCTCGTCAGGATTGCTGGGTGGATAAAGAGCCATATGCTCTATGATTCTGGACCTTGCATATCCCTCCATCATCATATCTAACATTGTACATAGTTAGTATCAATATTAACCACCAATAAAGATAAATTAGATTATTGGATAAGTTACCTGAAGCAGACTTCATATATGATGCCTGAATGCTGTTTTCATTTCTGAACTTGCCAGTATGGAATACTTCATCAGTTAGTGCACTGGAAATATGTGTGGGTGGCTGCAGGTCTTTTGGATGACCATCAAGTACTAAGGCAGGGGGGGCTCTGGTTGGATTGAGTGCACATGGTGGTTGACCACCTGGTAGCCCAGTAACATCAATGACTGGGTTGAGATTGATGTGGAATGGTGGAACAGGATCTCCACTCATAAAGGCATAGTCTCTGGCACTTTTGACTTTATGTTGAACATATTAGTATCATAATGTATTACTTAGTATCAGGATAATCATTGAACATACCTTCTGCTCCTCCCCAATTCTTTATAGCCTTCTTCTTTCCTTTGCTCATACTATCCCCAATTACATCTTTTCCAGGATCATTTGGAGGTGAGGATTGTTTTTCCACATTAGTATCATTCTCTGAAGAAACTGGAACCATCAAAATTGTAGGATCTCTGATTTCAACTGTTTGCATGCAAGTGGTGGCAGGCACTATACGTAACAACCCAGCAGCTTTAGTAAAATATGATAATGCTAATTGACCAAGCTGAAATACTAACCTGTTTCTGTAATATTTATAGAGTTAGTATCTGAAATACTAGTACTGATAAAGAATATTTTGTTACTTACCATCAACCATTTGTTCAATTTCCACCTGCATTGCATCTCCATCTGTTTCAGTCTGCTGAATGGCAGTTGTATCCTCCTCTGCAATCTGAGTTTGTTCATCAGGTGAATATATCTCCACCTCCTCTTCTTCCGATGTTGGTGTCCCACTGAGCTCATCATCTGAAATATCTATGAATTCAGGAGACTTTGGTTTATTAACCTTTCTGACTCTCCTGGCTTTGGTTGATCTCTAGTATGTTTTAGTATTGTCATATAGGAGAAGAATTATAAGATACTAACTGTTTTTTGCTCTGGGGATGATTGTACATTGCTGTGGGATCTCTTCCTGGATTCATCAGACTGTTTAGTATCGTCCATAGATGCATGTGTAGCCTAAATTACTAGTTAGTATTCTGGTATTTTTTTTGGTTGTTTAAAACAAAATACTAACCTCTTTTTTGGCAAAAATGATGCCATTCTGCAACAATCTCAAGAAGTCCTCAGAGTTCTGCTTGTTCCAGTTTTGAGGTTGCTTAGATAATATAGCCCTCAACAAAATATCTCCCTCTGGTGAGGAATGAGACCAAAAAAAATTCCCAGCTTGCTGATACTTATTTAGAGCACAGGTTTTGCCAATAGTGGATATTTCAATAGAATGGGCAGCTATTTTTAATATTAGCATTGGAGGTATAATAATGTGGCAGTTATTTAATTTTTTTATGCAAGTTACCAAGGTGATTTTCAATTGCCTGCCTGATATTGGCACTCCTTTCCATCTTCTTCTGATTGGATGCAGTTGACATATTGACTGATTGTTGTTAAGCTGAGTTGAAATGAATACAGTTGTGATTGTGGTGTTGGTGGAAAAAAAATCTCGCCAGGGTGTGGATGATATGAGCCAGGTAGTATCAAGGTGATATGCAGAAAATTGAGAGGGATGGGGAACCACCTACTTAGATATAGTACGGTGGTGGCTTGGCCGAAAAATGGTGTGGTCCAGATTAATGCAAGTTCATGGATCATTCTTGGCGCATAACAGTGCAACCACACCAACCACATTCTGCAGGTAACAATGCGCCTACCAACTATTAAGTAAATATATAAGAGTCACACTATCTGCACATCCATGATACGGTTCTAGTCCTCAAATAATTTCGATACTAACATACCAACATCTTCTACTTTCTACACTTCCTTGCAATATAATTATTCACCATCTCAATTGAACAATGTCTTCAAACATTCCAGCTGATGTCAAGGATATTATTGGACAGTGGGCACTGCCTGTGGTTAGTATCTCTCTTCAATACAGTAAACAGTATTTTAATTTTTACCTGATATACTGCAGGATCTTCCAGTTGTTATTTCCAGTTCCCCTACTCCAATCTCCAGTCCCCCAGGCTCTCCATGTGCACACTACTCACATCAATCCCATGCTGGGCCTATTGGGCAAACATCTGTGAATCAGGAAGTGGCCAGTCTTCAACAACAAGTTCAACTATTGACAGGTTAGTACATTACTCATATTTTATACTCTCCTCAAACTGCCTAAATAATCTTGTAATACTAATATTCTTTGCTCTAGACAAATTGTATCAGGAACGTCTGGTTAATACTAATCTCATTTGGACTAACCAAATGATTGTAAAGGACAACCAATTGCTTAGAGATACTGTAGAAGGCATATGTGGAGATTCTGGTATCTCAGATGTAAGCAATTACACTTAGTATTTTCAAAAAGAATTCAAATACTATCCTTATTATAGGTTTCAAGACAGCTCAATGATCATCACCTGAGATCCTCAGCAGACATTGACCAATATTGGGATGACGCACTTGAAATTGGGGGACAACTGCTGTCTATTGATGATGAGATAGAAACATTGTCCAACTTGGATCCAGAGGTGATGAATGATCCAGCAAATATTGTTAAGATGAAACAGCTTCATGAACAACAAAGGGCCTTGGGAGTTGGTCCAGTCTTCCAGTTTCCTGGCGATACTAAAGGATTGAGCTATTTGGAGTTGAAGACTCTAGTGCAGGGTGAAGTGTGTGATAGCATTATTGATACCTGGTTTAGACTGATTACACTGTCCAACCATACTGCCCCTCAGAATTGGCATTTCAACTATGCATCCACTATTCAGACCATCTCTTTGGCTACTGCAGCAATTGATGGTCAGGTTGACCTAGGTTCCTTTATTGAAGACAACAAAAGACTTTGGGGAACTATTGGAACTACTTATCTTCCCGTGAATGTCAAGGGAGGATGTCACTGGATTCTACTGGAGATTGACTGGAAGGAAAAAGCTGTTATAAGCTATGATTCTTTGAGGGAGAGAAGTCCAATAAACCAAAAAGTAAGTCTTAATTACTCACATTATATAAAACTACAATACTAATAATTACTATTAGGTTTTCAGGAGTGTATTGAGATATATCTTGACGGGTTTTGGAGCTGAGGATACTAGCACTCAATTTAAGTTTGTGAAAGATGTGAGTACTACTAACTATTCTTTTTTACCTATATATAGAATACTAAGATAAGTAACAGCCAGATACACCCAAGCAGAACAACGAAATTGACTGTGGAGTATGGGTAATGTGGAACTTCTATAAGGGTGTCACAAACAGAAATATAGTGGCACTGGATGATGAACAAATTCTCAGAGTGAGAAGGTTTATTTTTGGTGCATTTCTTTTTTATTTAACTACACAGTAAACATGAGAATATCAAATGATAGTATTGTGAAGAATATGGTTGAGAATGCAATTTAATGGAATATTACTTCTAACATTAACATTATTGCACAATGAATATTTATGCAGCAATTCAGATACTAATATTACGAAACATCAATTGGTGACATCAACTTGGGTCAAGATCAAATATTCAACTCAGCATGATGGTTCAATGACGAGCGATGTTGCAGACACAGTGGCCCTGACTTGACTGCTGACGGTAAATTATCCATATTGTCCTTAGTAGAAACAATCAAATGATCAACATACAAACGAGTATTATAACGCAGTGTTGAATAGTATTCATATTCTCCCAATTCAGTATCCACAAACCAGTATGAGCTGATCGAAAACACAGTAACAGGTCTGGATGAATGTTCATCGTAAATCTGACAAGTTCTTAGATATTCACTAATGATGATACTAATGTTGGAATCAGATAACTAGCAACCACAATTACACACATGCATGATTGAATGAAAATATTAACTAGTAGTGATTGATAACACAACTTGCAAGTATATAAATAGACAATTATTTGGGATTACTATACAATGTGAAGTGATTGGACAGGGAATATGAAATTGAAATTGTTGAGACAAGTTATCGGCCGATAATCCCAAGAAAATGTTCTTATCTTAGTCAACAAATATACTGTGTAGGAAAGATACTAACAACATGTTGGACGTAACTATGCCTGAGGAGATACGAATATGTGGTTCAAAACTGATACCAAAGTCATTCACTTAATTCGGATTTGAATACTAGTATTGGTCCATTTTGCAGAGCAAACTTTCGTATCATATTATTAAAATATGCTGTCCTGTAAAGATACTAACAAGATGTTGAATGTAACTATGCCTAACTGGATAGGTATATGTTGAACAAAACTGATACTACAGTCGTACAGTTAAGTCGGATTTGAATACTAGTATCAGTCGATGATGCACAGCTGGTTTTCGTACCATATTGTACAAAAATGCTGACCAGTGACGATACTAACAACATGGTGAATGTAACAATGCCTGACCAGATATGAATATGTGGTTCAAAACAGATTCTACAGTGATTCACTTATTCGGAATTGAATACTAGTGTCGGTGGATAATGCTCAGCTACTTTTTGTATCTTATTATAAAAATATGCTATCCTGTAAAGTTACTAACAACATGTTGAATCTAACTATACCTGACCGGATATGAATATGTGGTTCAAAACCGATACTACATTCATTCATTATGCAGATTTGAATACTTGTATCAGTGGATAATGCACAGCTAATTTTCGTATCATATGATAATCATATGCTGTCCAGTAAAGATACTAACACCATGTTGAATGTAACTATACCTAACCAGATAAGACTATGTGGTTCAAAACTGATACGACAGTCGTTCAGTTAATTCGGATTTGAATACTTGTATCAGTGGATACTGCACAGCTAATTTTGTATCATATTTTATGAATATGTTGTCTAGAAAAGATACTAACAACATGGTGAATGTAACTATACCCGACCAGATACAAATATGGGGTTCAAAACTGATACTACAGTCATTCACTGAATTCAGATGTAAATACTAGTATCGGTCGATAATACACAGCTAATTTTAGTATCCTATTCTACACATAGGCTGTCAAGTGCAGATACTAACAACATACTTGATGTAACTATGCCTCACCAGATACGGATATGTGGTTCAAAATTGATGCTACAGTCATTTACTTATTAGGATTTGAATACTAGTATTGGTGGATAATGCACTGCTAATTTTCATATCATATTATAAACGTATGCTGTCCAGTAAAGATACAATCAACATGATGAATGTAACTATACCTGACCTGATAGGAATATGTCGTTCAAAACTGATACTACAGTCGTTTATTTAATTCGGATTTGTATACTAGTATTGGTAGATAATACAGAGCTAATTTTCCTATCATAATGTACAACTATGCTGTCCAGTGGAGATACTAACGACCTGTTGGATCTAACTATACCTGTCCAGATAATGATAAGTCGTTCAAAACTGATACTACAGTTGTTCACTTAATTCAGATTTGAATGCTAGTATCGGTGGATACTGCACAGCTAATTTTCGTATCATGTCATAACAGTATGCTGTCCGGTGAAGATACTAAGAAGCTGTTGAATGTCACTATGCCGGACCAGATAGGAATATGTGATTCAACACTGATACTACAGTCGTTCACTAAATTCTGATTGGAATACTAGTATCAGTGGTTCATGCACAGCTAATTTTTGCATTGTATTATTAAAATATGCTGTCTAGTAAAGATACTAACAACAAGTACAATGTAAATAAACCTGACCAGAGAAGAATAAGTGGTTCAAAACTGATACTAGAGTCGTTGACTCAATTCGGATTTGAATACTAGTATCGTTTGATTCTGCACCGCATATTTTCGTCTCACATTATAAGAATATGCTGTCCAGTAGAGAGTCTAACAACATGGTGAATGTAACTATACCAGACCGGATATGAATATGTGGTTCTGAACTGATACTACAGTCGTTCACTTAATTCGGATCCGTATACTAGTATCCGTGGAAAATGCAAAGCTAATTGTCTGATCATGTTATACAAATATGCCATCCAGTGAAGATACTAACAACATGATGAATGTGACTATGCCTGAACAGATACAAATATGTGGTTCAAAACGGATACTAGAGGCGTTTACCTAATTCGGATTTGTCTACTATTATTGGTGGATAATACAGAGCTCATTTTCGTATCATATTGTACAACTATGCAGTCGAGTCAAGATACTAACAACATGTTGGATCTAACTATATCTGACCAGATAAGAATGGGTGGTTCAAAACTGATACTACAGTCGTTCACTTAATTCAGATTTGAATGCTAGTATCAGTGGGTACTGCACAGCTAATTTTCGTATCATGTCATAAAATTATGCTGTCCGGTGAAGATACTAACAACATGTTGAATGTAACTATGCCAGCCCTGATACGAATATATGGTTCTAAACTGATACTACAGTTGTTCACTTCATCTGGATTTGTATAATTGTATCTGTGGATAATGCACAGCTAATTTTCGTATCATATTATACAAATATGCTGTCCCATGAAGATACTAACAACATGTTGAATATAACAATGCCTGAACAGATACGAATAAGTGGTTCAACACTGATACTAGAGCCGTTCACCGAATTTGGATTTGTATACTAGTATTGTTCGATAATATACAGCTAATTTTCGTATCATATTGTACAACTATGCTGTCCAGTGAATATACTACCAACATGTTGAAGGTCATTATACCTCACCAGATAAGAATACGTGGTTCAAAACTGATACTACTGTCGTTGACTTAATTCGCATTTGAATGCTTGTGTCGCTGGAGACTGCACAGCTAATTTTCGTATCATATTATCAAAATATGCTGTCCAGTGAAGATACTAAAACCTGTTGAATGTCACTATGCCTGACCAGATGTGAATATGTGGTTCACAACCGATACTACAGTCATTCACTTAATTCAGATTGGAATACTAGTATCGGTAGATAATGCACAGCTAATTTTGGCATCATATTATCAAAACATGCTGTCTAGTACAGATACTAACAACATGTTGAATGTAACTATACCTGACCAGAGAAGAATAAGTGGTTCAAAACTGATACTAGAGTCGTTCCCTCTATCCGGATGTGAATACTGGTATCGGTGGATTCTGCATACCTAATTTTCGTCTCATATTATCAAAATATGCTGTCCAGGAAAGACACAAACAACATGATGAATGTTACTATACCTGACCAGATACGAATATGTGGTTCAAAACTGATACTACAGTTGTTCACTTAATTCGGATTTGTATACTAGTATTGGTGGATAATGCACAGCAAATTTTGTTATCATATTGTACAAATATGCTGTCCAGTGAATATAATAACAACATGGTTAATGTGACTATGTCTGACAGGATACGAATATATGGTTGAAAACGGATACCACAGTCATTCACGTATTCGTATTTGAATACTAGAATCGGTGGATATTACACAACTATTTTTCGTATCATATTATAAACCTATGCTTTCCAGTACAGTCGCTAACACTGTGGTGAATGTAACTATACCTCACCAGATAAGGATTTGTTGTTCAAAACTGATACAACAGTTGTTTACTTAATTCGGATTTGAATTCTAGTATCGGTGGATACTTCACGGCTAATCTTCGTATCATATTATTACAATATGCTGTCCAATGAAGATACAACCAACATGTTGAATGTAACTATGCGTGACAAGATACGAATATGTGGTTCAAAACTGATACATCTTTCATTCTCTTACCCAGATGTGAATTCAAGTATCGGTGGATTATGTAGATTTAATTTCGGTATCTTATCATAACAATATGCTGTCCAGTACAGATACTAACAACCTGTTGAATGTAACGATACCTGACCAGATACAAATATGTTGTTGGGAACTGATACTACAGTTGTTCACTTACCGCAGATTAAAATCCTAGTATCGGTGGATAATGCACAGCAAATTTTCGTATCATATTATATGCATATGCTATCCAGTATAGCTACTCACAATATGTCGAATGTAACTAAACCTGGCCAGATACCAACATGCGGTTCAAAACTGATACTACAGTCCTTCACTCAATTCGGATTTGCATACTAGTATCTGTGGACAATGCACAGGTAATTTTTGTAACATATTTTAAAAATATGCCGTCCAGTAAAGATACTGAGAAATTGTTAAATGTTAATCAACCTTTCCAGTTACGAATATGTCATGCAGAACTGTTACCTCAGTCGCTGCTTCAATAGGAATCTGTATATTAGTATCAGTCGATGATGCCCAGGCACGTTTAGTATCATGTACTACATATATGTGGCACCGTGCAGATAATAACAACCAATCAATTGTTACTCCACCTGTCCAGAAATGAATATCTCAATTGGAACTGATACAACTGTGATAAATTGAGTTTGAATGTGAATACTAGTATTGCTGGATAATGCAAAGATTATTTTTGGACAAGATTTTATAATTATGCACTGCAGTAAAGATACTAACAACTACGTATACGGTACTCCACCTAGCCAGACACGTATCCATTGTTCAGAAATGATACTACAGTCACTTATTCCATTTGACTGTGAATATTAGTGTCAGTAGATGATGCAAAGAAGATTTAAGTATCATCATTTGTAAATATACTGTCGAGTAAAGATAGTCACAACCTGGTAAATGTATCCCCACCTGTCCAGATATGAATATGTTGTTCATAACCGATACTACAGTTGTTCATCTAATTCCACTGTGAATACTAGTATGTGTGGATAATGCAAACATAATTTTGCTATCATCATGTATAAGATGCTGTCCAATACAGATACTAACAATGTTGTAAATGGTAAACCACATGTCCAGATAGGAATGGTTTGTTCAAAGCTGATACTACATCTGTTCAATCAATTTGAATGTGAGAACTGGTATCAGTGTATCACTCACAGAAAATTGTTGTATCATATTGTATAATTATGATGCCCAGTCATGATACTAACAACATGGTAAATGTTATTCCACCCATCCAGATACAAATATGACGTTGAGAATTGATTCTACAGTCTTTCATTTAACTTGAATGTGAAAACTAGTATCAGTTGATCATGCAATGACAATTGCACTATCATATTTATTATAGATGCTGTCCATTCTGATACCAACAACAGCGTAAGTCTTACTTCACCTATCCAGAAATCCATATGTCATTGAGAACTGATACTCCAGTCGATGACGTCATTTGAATATGAAAACTTTTATCACTCGGTTACGCGAAGTAAATTAACTATCGTATTTTATATCTATGCTCTCCGGTCAGGATACTTGCTAGTTGGTAAATGCCACTCTACCTATCCCATTACAATCATGTCATTCATTACTGATACCTCAGACTTTCATTCATTTTAAATGTGAATTATCACTTCAGTACATAATGCGAAGTGCAATTGACTTTTGCAGCGTATATATATACCGCGGTGAATTGATACTAACCACTAGGTAAATGATACTGCACCTGTCCAGATACCAAGATGGCACTGTTCAGACCTGGTAGTACAATCATTGACTCAATCTGGGTGTGAATAATTGTATCGGTGGATTATGACAGCATCATTCTAGTATCATACAATCAATTGTTGTATATATCATTCAGAGGTGATACCTCACTCATTAATATAATTAGAATGCGAATACTAGTATCAGTGGAGAATGGAAAAAGATGTTTGGCATCATATTTTTTCAACATGCTGTCCAGTTAAGATACTAACAACTTGGTAGATGCCACTCCACCTATCCTGATACTATTATGTTGTTCAAAACTAATGCTACAGTTATTTGTATAATTTTACTATGAATATCAGTATTAGTGGACAATTCATACAGAATGGTAGTATGATAAAGTATACATAAGCTGTCAAGTGAAAATAGTAACAACTTGCTGAATATTATGCCACCTTTACTGATACGAATATGTCTTTGAGATATGACACTACATTCATTAATATAATTTGACAGCGAATACCAATTTCAGTAGAAAATGTAAGAAGTATTTTATTATCATATTGTATAACTATGCAGTCCAAGAAAGATACTAACTGCTTGGTATATGTTTTTTGACCTGTCCGGTTACGACTATGTCATTGAGTACTGATAAACCAGTCGCATATTCGATTTGACAGTGAATACTAGAACCATTGGACAATGCGAATGTAATTAAAGTAGGATGTTGTATAAATATTCAGACCCACCCCGATTCCAACAACTTAATAGATGTTACTCATCCTATTCAGATACCAATATGTAGATGAACATTTTCTCACACTGAGAATGTCCATATTTGGTGCATCTCATTTTAATATAACTACACAGTAAGCATGACAATTTCAAATGATAGTATTTTGAAGACTATGGTTGAGAATGCTATTTAATGGAATATATCTTCAAACGTTAACATTGTTGCAATACGAATATTCATGCCGCAATGCAAATACTAATAGTACCAAATGTTATGTTGTGATATCCACTTTGTACGAGATCAAAGCTTCATTGCAGGATGATGGTTTGGTTATTCGTTAGTTTATACCCACAGTGGGCGTCACTTGTATGCTGATGGGGAAGTAGTGATATTGTTGTTAGTCTGATCCATCAACTGATCAAAAGTACAAACAACAATTCTTCATCTTTTTGGACGACTGTCAATGTTGTCCACATTGAGTATTGACTCGGCTAGGTGATAAGATCAAAAGCGCACTAATGTGTCTGGACGAGTATTGATCGTAAATATACCAAGTTCATACATATTCAGTAATGATGATACTAAGAATGTAATCAGATTACTAGCAACCAGAATAGGAGATATAGATTATTGAATCAAGATACCAATTAGTCAGGATTAATTGCACAACTTTCAAGTATATGGATTGAAAATTATTTAATATTACTATACCATATGAATAGATTGGATGGCGGATGTGAAATTGACATAAATGAGACATAGAATTCGTGGAAAATGCCATGATACAGATTGTATCTTATTTTGTAAGTACGCTGTCTAGTAAATATACTAACAACTTGTTGAATGCAACATTGCCTGGCCAGATAGGAATATGTTGTTGGGAACCGATACAACAGTCGTTCACTCAATTCAGATGTGACTTCTAGTATCATGGATAATGTACACCAAATTGTCGTATCATATATTATGAATTTGGTGCCCAGTAAAGATACCAACAACTTGTTAAAAGTTACTCCACCAATCGAGATACGAATATGTCATTCAGAACTGGTACTACAGTTGTTTAATCAATTTCAATCGGTATACTAGTATCAGGGGATATTGCAACAAAGATTTGTGGATCATTGTTACGGGGGTAACAACACCTCTTGATAATATACTTAGTAACTTTGTATATGTACTTAGATGCGTACGACCGTAGATCCTATTCCTTATAATGAGTCGTCGGAGGATCCCGTGCCACTAGTCTCCTCTGTACTGTCTTCCTCAACAACAGGTTGTTGTGGTTTACTCTTTTGTTTTCCCCGCTTGATGGGGAACAATACTGTTCCTATTTGCAACCTAATCGGCCTCCTGCAATCGGCTACCCTATGGGAACCTTTCCGATCCGAGGGCCAAGCACAACGAAGGCACTCGCCTTTTCTTCTCCTTCTCTGGATCTCGGCTTCGTCAATGCCCTCAGTCTTCGAGAGACTTGGCTTTAGATTAGATCTTTTCCTGTCGACTCGATCCTTCTTCCGTAAATGTTTTGTAGAGATGGCCGTCCGATTAAACAATTCGGTAGGAGTTCCTCCTTTAGTTTTGCGGGCGGCGATTTCTCGTAGCCGTCTTGAATCCCGTAAATACTCTGCGCACTCTTTGAGTATATTATCGGTTCGTTTATCCTCGTCAAGATCCCTAGGTATGGCTGATACTCCTCTAGGAACTTCAGCTTCTCCTGGCACTGGATCTTTCTCTTCCGTGGCGTTCCGCCGTTCTGGAATATGACCTTGCTCAGGAATGGATTCCGTAATATCGACGGTTCTTCCGTTCAGGTTATCGATGTGAACGACTAATCCTTGCTCTAGTCCGATAAGGGAAGCTAGCCACCAAATACACTGGGCTGCGAAGACTTGTCGTGTTCTTCTGGCGTACGAGATGATCTTCTCCAAGGCGTACACTATAACGTCGTTATCGTTCTCAAAGGTAATCGTCATCCAAATCTACTTGCTGCCGTAAGGTGCGGGGCTGCCGCTACACAAAGCTAATAGATTCTAGGTATAAATATAATAGGTATAGGTATCATAAAAACGCAATAATAAATAAGGATATTTCTCCGCTGGTAGGTATCGTTTTCTCTCTAGCTGCTCGAGCTTGTCTTCCTCATTGCCGGAACAATGTGATCTCTTTATAGCCAGTGCCCTACTACCTTCGGCGTTTATTCCTTGACACATAGCTATGATTAAATCCCTCAATGATAGTCACTTATCTGTGGGTCTTATTCGCGATGCCCGGTAGATATCTTTGCGACTTATTTGCTGGCGCCTTTCGGATGTACTCGCGCATCCCCAAAGGAGACACGTATCATATCGCTCATTAATCAGAACATAACTTCAACTTTGACATCTCGCCTTCGATGAGTTTATTCGGTAGTTAAAACAGGCTTATCAGGTTACCAGTTCCGTGCTGTCAACATAGAGTATTTATGACACACCATCGTGTTGCGAGATACCCCTATACAAATCAATGCAAGGTAATCGCTTCTGGAACAATCCAAATGCCATAAATCCCTCAGTTACGTCATGCTTAGGCGGAGGCAAATCCTCTCATTACGCCGGGGTGTGCCGCACTGGGTACCCTGCCGTTACGGTCAGGCAGCGAAGAGCCCACTTACTCGCAATAGACTATCAACTGCCGTGCTTGCTCGCAAGCATGTCCCGCATAGTTTCTGGAAAGTGAAAGAAGCCTCTCATGGTCCTGGCCCCTCTTGCCACTGGCCAACTTTCGAGCTCTTCTCGTGACTAGCATAAACCCCCGCTAAAGGGTACACCACTAGCCTTCCTTGAACGCCTCGGGGTGGTATGCCCTTCACTGACTCGATTCAAGCGCTATCATCACTGTTAAGGGATAACCCCTAACAATCATCTATTATAAATATGCGGTAAAGTACAGATATTAACAACTGGTCAAATTTTACTCCACCTATCCAGATAGGAATATGTCATTGGGAACTGATACAATATTGGTTTATTGAATTTCAATGTTAATACTAGTATTGGTGGATAATGCAAAATAATTTTAGTATCGGATATTATAAATATGCAGTCCAGTAAATATAGTAACAAGTCTGTAAATGGTACTCCACCTATCCTGATATGAATAAATCTTTCAGAGCTGATACTAAAGTCGTGTATTTAATTTGAGTGTGAATACTAGTATCAGTGGATAACGCAAAGACAATGTTGGTATTGTCTTTCATGCATATAGTATCCTGTAAAGATACTCAGAACTTGGTAAATGTATCTCCACCGATCCAGATATGAATACGTTGTTCAGATCTGATACTTCAGTTGTTCATCTAATTTGACTGTGAATTCTAGTATGAGAGGATAATGCAAACATAATTTTACTATAATCTTTTATAAATATGCTGTTCAATCAAGATACTAACAACTTGGAAAATAGTACATCACCTGTCCAGATACAAATATATCTTTCAGATCAGATACAACAGTTGGTATTTTAATTTCAATGTGTAAACTAGTATCAGTCGATCATACAATGATAATTCAATATCATATTTTATATATATGATGCCTAATCAACATACTTACAACTTGGTAAATGTTATTCGACCTATTCAGATATTAATATGTTGTCCAGAACTGAGACTGAATTCATTCATGTGATTAGAATGTCAATAGTAGTAACAGTTAATAATGGCAAGAGATTTTTGTATCATATTTTATCAATCGACTGTCCAGTAAAGATACAACTAGGTTGATAAATGTTACTCCACTTATGCAGACACGAATGTCATGTTCAGAACTGATACTACAGTTGTGCATCTGATTTGCATATGAAAACCAGTATATGTGAATAATCCAAACAGAATTTTGGTATTATAAGTTATAAATATGCTGCCCAGTAATCATAAGAACTACTTGGGAAACAATACTAAACGTAACCAGAAATAACTCTGTAGTTCACAACCAATACGACAATCATTATCACAATCTGAATTTAAATTCTAGTATCCTTGAATCATGTAAGCATCGTTCAAGTATCATCCAATCAATTGAAGTATGTGTCGTTCTGGGTGATACCACAGTAATTTGAATTATCTGACTGTGAATACTAGTAACAGCCGATAATGCAAACAAAATTCTAGTATCATATGTTAAAATATGCTATCCAATCAAGATATTAACAACTTGGTGTATGTTAGTCCACCTGACCAGATACGAATTTGTCGTTGGGAATTGATACTACATTCATTCATTCAATTCGACTGTCACTACTAGTATCAGTGGATCATGTGAAGAGAATTCCAGTATCATATATAATATATATGCTGTCCAGTGGGATACTAACAACTAGGTAAATGTTACTTCACCTATCCAGACACGGAAATGTCATGGAGAACCGATACTACAGTCACACATTAAATTCGAATAGGAATACTAGTAACACTGGATACTGCGTAGATAATTTCAGTATCATATTGTATACATCCATTGCCCAACAAGGATACCAACGACAAAGGAAATGATACTTCTCACATCTCGATATGACTATACCATTCAGAATTGAAACTATAGTTGTTCGTATAATTTCAATGTGAGTACTGATATCTGTGGACAATGCAAAGTCAGTTTTGGTATTATATTTTATAAATACGCTCTGTTGAGTAGATACTAACAACTTCGCAAATGTTACTCCACCTGTCCAGATACGAATGTGTCATTGAAAACCTATACTGAAGTCGTCTATTTAATTTCAATGTTAATACTAGTATCAGTTGATCATGCAAAGAGAATTTTAGTTTCATATTTAATAAATATACTGTCCAGCATGATACTAACAAGTTGGGAAATGATACATCACCTATCCAGATACAAATACCATGTTGAGGACTGATACTACAGTGGTTCATTTAATTAGAATATGAATACTAGTATTGGTGGCAAACTCGAAGATACTTTTGATATCCGATTGTATTGATATACCATCCAGTAATGATACTATAAACTTGTGCAATGTTACCCCACCTCTCTGGATACAAATATGTCATTGAGAAGTGATACAACAGCCATTCATTTCATTTGGATGTGAATACTGTTATGAGTGGATCATACTATGAGAATGTACTATATATATGCTCTTGACTGAGATACTAATAAGTTGGTAAGTCTCAATTCAGCTATCGACATACAACGATGTAATTGAGAACTAATAGACCAGTAGTTCATGTAATTTGAATGCGAAAACTACTGTCACTCGAAAGTTCACAGATAATTTCGTTATCACATTGTATTCATTTCCAGTCCAGTAAGGATACTATGAACAAAGCAAAGGTTACTCTTCTGTTCGAGTTAGAAAGAAGGTGTTGCGATCAAATACTGCAGTGGTTCAATTGATTTGATTGTGCATACGAGGATCAGTGGCCCCGCCAAAGATAAGTTTGGTATCATATTGTTTCATATGCTGTCCCTTGAGATACTAACAACATAATCACTCTTAGTTCACTTATCCAGATACGCATATGTGATTAAGATGTGATACTACATTGGTTTGTTCCCTTCGAATGTAAATACATGAATCACCACACAATTCAGAAGAGTTGTAGTATTCAATGTTATGAATATGTCGTCCAGTAAAGATTCTAACAACTTGGTAAATGCTAATTCACCTATACTGATACGAATATGTCGTTGAGAATTAATACTACAGTCGTTCATTCAACTTCAATGTGAATACTAATATCAGTCAATCATGGAAAGATAATTGTAATATCATATTCTATATATATACTCGGCATTAAGGATACTCAATAATTGTTAAATGTTACTTCACCCATTCTGATTCAATTATGTCATTCGGAACTGATATGACAGTCGTTCATTTAACTTGGATGTGAATATTATTATCAGTAAATAATGTACTGATCATATTAGTATCGAATTGAATGAATATGCTTTGCAGTAAACATTCTAACCACTTACTCAATGATACTCCACTTATGGAGATATCAATACGCTGTTTAGGACCGATACTACAATGATTCATTCAATTTCTGTGTCAATACTAGTAACAGTGGATCAAGTAAGCTTCCTTCTAGTATCATACTTTAATTAGTATTACATATAGTGCAGAGGTGATACCTCTGTCATTGTTTTGATTCGAATGTGAATACAAGTATCAGTGGATGATGCGCAGTCTATTTAGTATCATATTTTATAAATATGCTGTTCCATGAAGATACCAAACACATGTTGGATGTTGATCCACCTATCTAGGCTCAAATATGTAGTTCAGAACTGATACTACAGTTGTTCATATAATTTGAATTTCAATACTAGTATCAGTGTATAATTCAAATCGAATCTTAGTAGTAAACTCTACATATTTGCTGTCAAGTAGAGATAGTGACAACTTGGAAACTGTTACGTCACCTCTGAGGGTACGAATATATCATTTCGAACTGATACTACAGTCATTCATCTAATTTGAATTTGAAAACTAATATCTGTGGAGAATGGAAGTATAATTCTGTGGTCACATTGGATAAAGATGCTGTCCGTTGAAGATATTAGCAAATTGATGGAGGTTACTTCACGTATTCAGGTACGACTATGTTCCTGCGAACCAGTAGTACAGTCGTTGAATTAGTTTGAATGTCAATACTAATATGAGTAGTAAATGCAAAGATATTTATTGAATCATATAGTATATATATACTGTCGAATATAGATACTAACAACTTAATATATGTTACTCCACATATGCAAATACCAATATGTAGTTGAGAACTGGTAATACAGTTGTTTATCTACAGTCAATTTGAATACTGATAACGGTAGATCATGCAAAATGGAACTTATTATCACAAATGATATATATGTAGTGCAGTATGATACTACCAACTTCATGAATGATACATCACCTGTCCAGACTCGAATATGTCTTTGGGAACTTATAATGCAGTCGTTCGTTGAATTTGAATGTGAATCCTAGTATCTGTGGACAATGCCAAGGGAGGTTTAGTATTGTATTGTATAAATAACCTGTCCAGTCAAGATACTAACAACTTGTCAAATGTTACTCCACCTGTCCAGATACAAATAGGTTGTTTAGAATTGATACTATTGTCGTGCATTTAATTTGAATGTCAATAGTAGTATTAGTGAATCCTACCAAGAGAATTTCAGTATCGGATGTCGTATATATGCTGTCCAGTGAGATACTGGAAATGTGGTCAATGTTACTTCAACTATCCAGATACGAATATGATGTTGAATTATGATCCTACAGTCTTGTTTTAAATTTGAATGTGAATACTAACATTAGAGGATTATGCAAAGATAATTTTGGTAGCATATTATATATAAATGCTGTCCAGTAATGATACTCACCAGTTGCTTAATGTTACTCCACCTGTCCGGATGAATTGATGGCATTCATAACTCATTCTACAGTCGTTTATATCACTGAAATGTGACTACTATAATCCATGGATATTTCTATGATCATTTTAGAATCATATTGTATAATGATGTTGTCCCATATTGATACTAACCACTTGGTATATGATACTCCACGATCCAGATTCCAATTTGTCGTTCAGAACGGATACTACAATCATTCATTAAATCTGAGTTGGAATACTAATATCAGTGGATTACGTAAGCAACATTCCTGTATCATACAATAAACAGTAGTATATATTGTTCAGAGATGATACCACAGTCATGGCTTCAATTTGAATGTGAGTACTAGTATCAGTGTATAATGCAAAGAGAATTTTGCTATCATAGTTTATAAATATGCTGTGCAGTAAAAATACTAACAACTTGGTAAATGTTACTCCACCTATCTAGATGGGAATTTATGGTTCAGACCTGATACCGGTGTCGTTCGTACAATTTCAATATGAATATTAGTATCAGTTTACAATGGGAAGAGAATTTCAGTATCTTATGTGACATGTATGCTCTCAAGTAATGATACTAACATCTTCGTAAATGTAACATCACTTTTCCAGGTTTGAATATGTACTTAAGACATGATCATACAGTCGTATATCCACGTTGCATGTCAATACTAGTATCGGTTGAAAAAGGACAGAGAATTTTCATATTGTATTATATATATTTGCTGTCGAGTATAGATAATCACAGTTTACTAAACGTTACTCGTGCTATCCAGATAGGAATATGTACTTTTGAGCTTGTACTACACTTGTTCATCTACTTTGAATGTGGATACTAGTATCAGTGGATCATGCAAAGTGAATTTTAGTATCTTATAATATATCCATGCTGCCCACTGTGGTACTAGCAACATGGTGAATGTTACATCACCTATCCAGATACGAATATCCCATTGAGAACTTATACCACAGTTGTTCACTTAATTTGACTGTTAATAGAAGTATTATTGGAAAATGCAAAGATATGTTTAATATTACATTGTATAAATATACCGTCCAGCAAAGATAATAACACCTTGGTAAATGTTACTACACCTAACGAGATACAACGTTATCATTCAGAGGTGATACTCCATTCAATCATTTAGAATTAATCTTAATTCTTCTATATGTGGATAATCCAAACCGAATTCAAGTATCATATTTCCTATATGTACTGCACAGCAATGATACTTAAGCTGTGGTATATGTTGCGGCGCTTATCCCCATACGAATATGTTGACATGAACAGCGAGTACACTTGTTGCTCAAATTTGAATGTGTATAATAGTATCTATGGAAAATGCCAAGTTACTTTTGGTATCAAATTGGTTAAATATGCTGTCCAGTAATGATACTAAGAACTTCATAGATGGTACTTCAGCTATCCAAATAGGAATGTATCCTTCAGAAGTCATACTATGGTCCATTTTGTAAGTAGAATGTGACTACTAGTATCAGTGGAAAATGCAAAGATAATTTCTAAGTCATATACTACGCACTTGCTGTGCAGTGATGATACTAACAATGTGGTGAATGTTACTCCACCTGTCCAGATACGAATATGTCGTAGAGTACAGATGCTACTCTTGTTCATTTAATTTGAATGTGATTACTTCCATCAGTGAATCATGCAATGAGCATTTCGGTAAAGAAATGAATATGTATGCTGTCCAGTAAGATACTAACAATTTTGCCAATGTGGCTTAAGCTATCCAGATACATCTATCTCCGTGGGAATTGATACAACAGGTGTTGAGGTAATTTGAATGTGAAAACTGGTATCACTGGAACATTCCCAGATAATATTGATATCGCATTGTATTAATATGCTCTGCAGTAAAGATACTATGAACTTGGTAAATGTTACTCCACCTATCCCGAAATGAATATGTTGTTGAGAAGTGTTACTACAGTTGTTCATGTAATTTGCATGTAAATACTAGTATCAGTGGATCATGCAAAGAGAAGTTCAGTTTCATATATAATATATATGCTGTCCAGTAAGACTCTAACAACTTGGTACGTGTTACATCCGCTATCTAGATAAGAATGTGTCAGGGATAATGGACACTGGAGGGGATCATTTAATAGGAATGTGAATACTAGTATCAATCGAAAATGAAATGATAATGTTTGTATCATGTTGTATAAATATGTTGTTCAGTAAATTTAATAACAACTTGGTGAATGTTACTCCACCTATCTTGATAAGAATATGTCTTTCTGATCTGATACTGCAGTCATTCCAATAGCTGGAATGTGAGTATTGGTATCTGTGGACAATGCAAAGTGAGTTTTAACATCATATTTTATAAACATGCTGTCCAGTCATGATACTAACAACTTGGGAAATGTCCCTCCACCTGGCCAGATACAAAAATGTCTTTGGGAATTGATTCTACAGTCGTTCATTTACTTTGATTTGAATCCTAGTATCAGTGGATCATGCAAAGAGAATTGCAGTATCATATTTAATATATATGCTGAGGAGTAAACACTGACACCTTGGTTAATGTTACTTCACCTATCCAGATACGACGATGTTGTTGAGAACTGATGCTATGGTCTTAATTCAATTTGAATGTGAATACTAATACCAGTCAATAATGCAAAGATAATTTTTGAATCATATTTTGTATATATGCTGTGCACTAAAAATACTGTCAGGTTGCTGAATGTTACTCACCCTATCCAGATTCAATTATGACATTCATAACTAATACCTCAGTTGTTCATAAAAGTTGATTGTCAATAATATTATTGGTCGATGATGCTCAGATCATTTCCGTATGGTATTGTATAAATCTGCTGTCCAGCAAAGATACTGACCAATTAGTATATAATTCTCTATATAGACAGTCAGAAATATGTTAGTCAGAAACGACACTAGAATCATTCATTCAATCTGAGTTGTCATTCTAGTATCAGTAGATTACGTCAGCCTCATTCTTGCGTCATACAATAAATAGTAGTGTATATCATTCATAGGTGCAAGCACAGTCGGTTCTGGATTTGTAGTTGAATACTAAAGCAGCGGATAATGTGATGAGCATGTTGGTATCATGTGTTATAAATATACTATCCCGTAATGATAATGACTACTTCGTACATGTTACTCCACCTGTCTAGATACGAATATGTAGTTCACAACTGATATGTAAGTCATCCACATACCTTGAATCTGAATAATAGTATCAGTCCACAAAGCAAAGGGAATTTTAATATCATACTCCATATATATACTGTCCAGTATAGATACCAACGACTTGGTGAATGTTGTGTTATGGCTGCAGATACGAATATGTCTTTGAGACCAGATACTGTAGTCCTTCATTCAATTTGAATGTGAATACTAATATCAGTGGACCATGGATGAATAATTTCATTCTCATATTCTATAAAAATGCTGTCCAGTAAAGATACTAACAACTTGGTAAATGTTACTTAGCTTATCCAGGTTCGACAATGTAGTTGAGACTGGAAACTCCAGTCGTTTCATCAAATTGACAGTGAATAATAGTATCATTGGAAACTGTGAATATAATTTTAGTATTACATTGTAGATATATATTGTGCAATACAGATACTCTCAACTCAAAAATTGTTACTCCACCTATCTAGATAAGAATATGAAGTTCAGACCTGATGCTGCAGTGATTGAAGTAGTCAGAATCTGAATACAATTATCCGAGGATCATGCAAAGTGAATTTTAGTATCACAGTTTAGATATATGCTGTCCGGTACGATATGAGTGACTGGGTAATTGTCTCTTCACATATTCAGATACCAATATTGCATTGAGAACTTGTACGACAGTTGTTCCTTCAGTTGGAATGTGAATACTAGTATCACTGGAAATCGAAAAGATGAATTTTATATCAGATTATATCAATCTGCTGTCGAGCACAAATCCTAACAACTTGGTCAATGGTACTCCACCTATCGGGATAGGCATGTATTGTACAGAAGAGATCCTATATTGATTCATTGATTTTCAATGTGAATGCTAGTATCAGTGAATATTGCAAACAGAATTATAGTATCATATTTTATTTGTATACCGTACAGTAGTGATAATAACAACTTGGTAAATGTTACATCGCCTATTCACATACAAATATGTTGTTGAGAACTGCTAGTGCACTGGTTCATCGAGATTGAATGCAAATACTAGTATCGTTGGACAATGAACCGATAATCTGTCAATGGGAACTTATACTGTGATTCTAACAGTTTGAATGATTGTTTTGTCCACCTAGTATCGTCTTTTGCTATCGGTAGACTGATGTACACAACTCAAAAGTGTCCGGCAAGACTAATCCTGTCAACTATTTCAAAGTCGTTATGCTCCCAGTCTATCTTCAGCCTCACTCAGTATATTCCAGGCGACTGGTATGTATACCGCTGTACCGACTCTGATCGTGTGCGATGACTCCAACTATTGAAATGCCGTTCAACAACCAGGGATGTGGTTTCACCTTAGTAGAAGGAGTTGTGCTGGCTCAACGGTATCCAGGCAACAGTAATATCAGGAGAACCATGCTATCAAGTTTGACTCAGACTTCTTTCCAACTGTCATGTATTGTTTTCGTCTGCTCCTGATCAATGACTTGATGCTATTAAGGTGCTAAGAATAACCGAGTAGAATAAGTGATACTTATATCCTTGAAATAGAACAGAAGAATGAACTATCCGTGATATAGAACTTAACAAAGAACATATAACTCGGGAAACAGAAAAAGAAGTATCCTTGTTGACTTCAATTCAGAACAGTAAGATAATACATGGGAATCGAGTCAAGGATCAACCTTCAGTTCGAGAAGGACAATAGTTAACTGTAATTAAATATCAGCCTGGGTTGTATAATCCATGGTAGTATTGTCCTTGTCGTTCCTCGATGTCGGTTTTGCTGAGATATATCAGATGATCCAAAACCTTAACAACTGTAAGACAGCTAAAGCTGGTTTCAGAAATCTCATCGTTGACTGCCTCATCGTCATTGCCCACTACCATTGATGGTCGAGTTGTAACTTCCACTAGGATTAACCACGTCAACAGAGTGTAATTCTCGTATCGCAACACCCTTGCTATTGGCGATACCTTCAATCAATACAAGCTTATCTTGAGCCAATAGTCAACAATTAGATTCTAGTCACCAAGAGCCAGTGAGACAGCACTTTCATATGCCCACTTGGTACATAACGTGGTAACAATCACAGCAAACGACAGATCCTGTACGTGACTAAGCTTTGTTGGAGCCAAAGATTCAGTAATCTGCAACGGAGCTGTTTTGCCATTTATTGAACTGACAGCATCCTGCACCATGCAGCACATCCGAATCCCAACTCACAGTTCACCGGCCAAAGAAGGTCAGGTCGGAATAACAGTTAATCCAATAGAGACTATGTTGTTGACAGGAATCCGAGATAATGATTATTGATTACTAACTTATCTCCTACATCACTCTGCATAGCTGCAGATGTCATGGTGGTTTGATATTGACGACATCAGATCTCACTAGGAATCAACCATTTCAACTTGACTTAATGGTTCTTTGGTCGGCCACTAGTAAGAAGGTTTCCCGATAACAATCTGTGACCATTGACAATGGAGATTGAATATCCAGCATGCATACGAAGCTGATACACATTATGCTGTCTCCTGGCCTGACCATCCTCGTTGATCTATTGATAACAAGGTAGGTCAATTGAGCTCTGACTAATTAGAGACATAATCTGGAAGTTAGAGGGAATATGAAAATTGAAGTGATAAATCATGCTTCCGGATTGACCATGCATATCAGTATTACCAAGTGATTGAGTATGATCCTAGAGATATACCTGTAACACACAAGGCGTAGCAGCTCAGCAGGATACTGACAGTGCTCCAAGTGTTAGTTCTGCCGGATCTCATTGCTGTTCAGGATTTAGCTGAGGGGGAACTCGACTTGATTTTGATGATGACATTTTTGAACCATATCATATTGCACAGCCATGGTCTTTACCACAGTTGTCCCTGACCTAGACACCTGTCCTGATTGACTAATGGGCTGGTAATCACATCTGGCACTGGTGATCAGTAGATATACCAATCTTTGGACATCAGATACTAGAAACACCACCAAATAAATGGAGACCATATGAGAGGACACAATGATGGGTACCTATGGACCGAAGATCAAGAAGCAGAGACACCGACTGACCAGGAAGAGTGAACCGGATGATGATTTGAAACAGGTGCCACAGGACGAGGGCAGATTCGATGGAGACTGGCGGTTGCGCGAGGGAGTATATAGAGGGGACATATAATGCAATACTGAAGGATCAGTATTCATAGAAGTTGAAGGTAGTAAGACACAATAGGAGGGGATGGGATCAGTATCCGAGATTTCGGAACGATGTGAAAGGGTACTCGAAGAGATCATGACAAGTGTGGGTAGGGAACAACTTGGAAGGACAAATGATAAGCCAAGGAACAGTGATAAGAAATGGCAGGTAAATACAGACTGATAAGAAAACAAACCAAATAATGAGAAAAGTCAGTTGGTTACTTGAGTTGAAGGAGGAGAGACCAAATGAGATGAAGAAGTAGAGTGAAGGACTTTAGGAATGATGGTAAAGGGTAACAGAAGAGATGATGGTGGAGGTAGTTAGGGAAAAAGTGTGAAGGGCAAGTGACATGCTGAGTATGAGTAATAAGGATTATAATCTAAATGAAGAGAGACAAGACAGGAAACAAAAAAATGAGAAATGTCTGTAGGTTATATCAGTGGAAGAAGGAGAGATGTAATGAGATGCAGAAGAGGGGTTCAGAAAGGGGTTAGAGGGTGTAGATGATTGCAAAACCAAACGTGATGTTGCAGGGTGGTCATGTACAACATATGAAGAGGGAAACCCGATGTGTGGTATATTGTTTTGTGACAGGTGAAGTGCGAGTTTGGTTATGGAAAGCAGTTCGATGGACAGAAACAAAATGTGAAAGTCGTATCACGACTCATGTCACGGAGGAAGAGTAAACACACCAAAGTTACGTTAGGACAGATGTTGAATTATGACAAAAGACATGTGAAAGCAACGTCCCGACAGGGGATGAACAAGGAGAGTTTATGTGTGAAAGAAAGTGCAGAGTAGAGTTTACGAAGGAGTTTGAAGAAATGACACTGACAACTGGGCAGAGGGTGAATAACAATTCAGAAGATGTGACAGTAAAAGCAACGCAAAGGTTGAACAAGGAATGAGAATGAGTAAGAGAGACATCAGAGCAATGGATGAAGAAGGAATATGAACGGGAGAATGCGATCACAGGGCGTTGGGTGAATGAGAAATGGAAATGTATGAAAGTAGTGACAAGCCAGTGGTTGAACAAGGAAGCCAGCGGCCTGTAAGTGATGTGAGGTCACAGTATCAACAACCAATACAGAGAGGTGAAATTGATTTCATTGCTCCCCATGTATGAGGTAGGCGGAGGCATGACAGTCATGTCAGGGCATAACATGTACAATGAATGAGGAGATTGGAAAGTGACATGATTGCACCATATGAAGTATGAAGGCAGAGACGTGCAACTTAGGCCAGGGCACAGACCGAACAAGGAATGCGAAGTATTGTGAATCACATCATGGCACGAGGTGAACACGGCAGGCTGAGGTGCGAAAGTGAGATCGGTGAGAAGGGTGAACCTTGACTGTTAACGACTGCAACAAATGTCATGTCACTGGTTGAACAACAATGGCAGAGTAGTGACATTCACAACACGGTTGAGAATCGATAAAGAATGGGGAGAAATGCCTGTCCCATCAGGTCATTTGATGAACATGGAAGGCAGAGGCATCAAATTGACGTCAGGGCACCAGATGAAGTGGGAAAGCGATGTGATGAAAGTGACGTACGGTTATTGTGCAAAGGAGGTATGCACAGAGTCAATGTGTTACCAGGGCGCAGAATGAAGAATGAAACGGATGGTGTCAAACCAGTCCAAGGGAATGGGGGACATGGGGAATGTGCAGTGTCAACTGTTATTTGGGGTAGAGGTTGAATGCACAGTGTGCATGTGGATTTCGCAGTGAGGGCTGTGGTGGAACATACAATGTGACGATGTGAAAGTGAAGTCAGGGCACAGGTCGAACGAGAAACGGCAAGATATGAAAGAGAAGTTGGATCAATATTTGAACACCAGTGTAAATGGTGAATGAGACATCAGGTTAAAGAATTGGTTTGCAGATGTGGACAAAAGAATGCGATACAGCAATAGTTATATCCGGGTACGGGGCAAGTCACGAATGCGAAGAAGATTAAACGTTAGGGTTAGGGTTAGGGTTAGGGTTAGGGTTAGGGTTAGGGTTAGGGTTAGGGTTAGGGTTAGGGTTAGGGTTAGGGTTAGGGTTAGGGTTAGGGTTAGGGTTAGGGTTAGGGTTAGGGTTAGG
>Ga0307514_10000976_pt1 | contig 42623 bp, 38 predicted proteins | sample 16_EM_MG_FD_203088 | JGI IMG/M metagenome (GOLD analysis project Ga0307514, IMG submission 203088) | Populus trichocarpa ectomycorrhiza microbial communities from riparian zone in the Pacific Northwest, United States - 16_EM | ecosystem: Host-associated > Plants > Roots > Unclassified | place...
AGAAAATAACCACATTAGCAAATGAAAGCCCAAAGCTAGCCGAGTCCAGATGAAAATAACACATCAGATATAATGAAAACGTCAGTGCAGAAGAAAAAGTAACAAAAAGAACTACCTTGTTTTTCAAACAATTGACCAACAAACCCCAACTAATTATCTCACAAACCTGCCCACCATAAGATCCGAAGGTTGAGGAGAGAACCATAAAAGAACAAAGGAAGCCCAGAGGAAGAAAACAAGATACAAATAGTCTAATCATTATCTCCAAGCATGCAAACCGCCGTCTTGTCAAATCTTCCCTCCCCGCCAAAGCCGAGACCTCTCGGCCTTTTCTCACCACAAAAGCATTCTTCACGCTCATTGCCAGCCCTAGCACCCAAAAAGAGCCATCTGAGATCCCCTCCCCATCCCGACTAGCCTCTCCGCCAGCGTCACCGACTGGTCCTACAAATCAATCAACTGACCCGAGTTTGACTGCTGGGATTGCTGCTGCTGAGTAAATCCTCCAAACGGATTACTTCCCTGTGACTGACCACCAAACCCGTTCATACCCATACCAGCAGGCCCCGTATGCGCAGGGGCCAATCTATTCGCAGGTGGTTGAAGCCCAACTCCAGTTTGTTGATTGGTAAAGAAAGGATTAGTACCCGTAGGTTGAGAAACCATTCTCCGGGCACCTTGACCTGCAGAATTAATGAACATTCCAGGAGCAGTATGTTGTGCAGGTATACGGAGGTTCCCAACATTCCCGAAGGTATCCTGCCCATTCTCGAGTCCCGCTGCAAGAAGGCTGTTGAGCTGGGCGTGTTGGGGGTTTTCTGGCTGTTTGGTTTGAATTGGAGTAACTGGTGTAGAGAATCCACCAAATGATGGTGGTTGTTGTTGTTTCTGCTGCTGTGCCAGCACACCTAGAGGTGGAGCACCAGCCCTGGTAGGTGATTGGGGCTTGCTGAACTGTGCAAATGGATTGTTGGACCCGGTGGGGACTGGCTTGAGGGCCTCTGCTTGCTGATTGTTTGTATAGGGATTGTTCATACCAGGTTGAAGATAACCGGTCGGTTGTATTATCAGTGGGTTGCTGTACGGATTTGTGTTACCAAAGCCAGTCGGCTGAGACATGAACGCAGATTGCTGATCAAACCCAGTTGGCTGCATGTGCTGGAATTGATCATATCCGGTAGGCTGGGGCATCTGTTGCTGATACATCCCCGTAGGCTGTTGTTGGAACGGTTGAGAATACATATTATCCAAGAATCCAGTGCTCTGAGGCTGTTGAAACTGGGGAGTAGGGTTTCCCCAGAAGTCTACTGCTGGTCCTTGGGCGTAAGCCTGCTGGAATTGAGGCTGTTGCTGGAAGAATTGTTGCTGTGGTGCCTGTGTTGCTTGTGGCGTTATATCATCGAACAGAGATTCGGCATTGGCCCTCTCTAGCTCCTTCTTGCGCAATTCCTCTTCTTCCTTACTCAGTTTGATCGCCTTCTCTAGGTCCTCGTCGGTCTCATGAGTTTTATTTGCCTGCCTTCGCTTTTCCTCTTCAGCCGAGTATTTACTAGCCTCAATAGCCAATTGGTACTCTGCATCCTCGTCATCATTCCTGGTACGATGATTACCAGTTGACGCCCTCCTTGGCTGCCGCCTCTCCTGCTGATTAGCTGCGTTGAAATTTGAACTAGACGCATGGTAGTCGTCTATCGGGTTAACACGAGACTTCCACAGCTTCCTGTCCTTTCGTTCATTCCGTAGACGCTCCTCATCAAGAATCAAGGATGTTAATTCCTTTGCAGTAACCCTCACTGTGAAGCATGGTCAGCTATAAAAGAGAGATAGTAGAACCATTGAGCATACCACTTAGTCCCTGGTCCCTGCCCTCTTCATCAATATAGATGAACTCCCGTAGAGTCCTGATGATGTAAATATTGTCCTTTGCCCAGACAACGACATGCTCGGAGCCCTCGTGGAGACAATAATCTAACACCTTAAGAGCTTTCAGGACGTGCTTCCAATTCTTCCCTTTGTCGTTCAATCTACGGTCAAGCATATCCATAATCTCAAAAAAGTCATGGTTTCTATCTCATTCCAACGGATTAGCTGAGAGTGCCTCCCACCGCGGAGTCCCAGGGAGACGAAACAGAGAAATCGAAGCGCGGGAGGGTGGTTACAAACGTATCGAAAGTCATACGAGCGATTTCGCTCATCTCCGTCCCACTTGGTCCCCATGGATCATTGCTGGTAGCTGTACCACCCAGTGTTAGTCACGAGGGCACGTTTGCCATCTGAACAAGGATCCCACGTACCATTCCTAACTTTAATCTGAGTCGACGAATACCCCTTCGTGACGTTTTTCACACTCCGAATAACTTTCGACATCAATACGACTGGTGATAATGACCCTGGCGATGTGCTTGCTCGGGTTGGATGTTGGATACGTTCACTAGTCGGCCTGGGGGGGGGGGGTTTCGCGGCTCCTTGTTCAAATTCTTGGTAATATGTTATTAAGTATGTGATACCTAGAAAACCTTCCCTTAAACTCCAGCATGTGCAAGAAGCTATGGCACAGGAGATAGTCTGGCTCACTTTGGGGGAGCGGATGTGGATTAGGTGGCGGCGCAAGGCTTTTGGGCGCTGAGAAACAAGTGATTTTGGGTGATGGAGGAGTCTGTTGCTGGTCTGAAGCGATGCAGCCAGCCAGGGGCAGGTTTGCACAGGTCTACACTCTCACTACAGGGGCCGAGCTCTACCTACAACGTGTATAGTGATGTACCAAGGGAAATCCACACCCAGCGATATGAATAAATGAAATGAATACCTGTGCATTTACAATTTTATGAGGCGCTGCGAGCGAGCAAGTGATATTAATAAGTGGGGTCATTGGTTATCCCTATATCACTCATAATCTCATGACATTGGTTGCAATACAAATCCCCCCTCACAAACGTCATGACACACGCAACAAAAGTCTTTCCCCGTTCCTATTTGGGAATAGAGGCTTGGGTATCATATTTATGTTATATGCTTACATAAATACTAGGTCTATTCATGCATATACAGTATATACAGCTTGTTGGGCAATTCAAGACATACTGGTATACAACGGAGGTTTACATTCCTTATGTACCCTTGCGCCCCCTTCTACGCCGGATATACAAGCTGTGCCCACCACTCTCGGGTCTCTTCTACCCAGTCGATGGGCATAGCTACTGTAATACTTATCCCAGGACACCAAATCACGTGATGGGCAGGGGTATTGCAAAATCCGTGATAGGTAGTGCGTTCAGTTACAGTAATAAATAGGGGCCTGGGACAAGACTTTTTTTTTTCTTTTGGACTCTATACGCCTAGGTAGGGAGTCTTAGGAATAATAGGTGGTACGGAATACATATACAGCAACGGTGGCAAAAAGTTTCGTAACCTGCATATGAGTACAGCAAATATTACCCATATATACAAAGTCCTCAAATATGCAGCGCTTGGGCCTCTTAGTACGAAACTTCTTGCCACCTAGCGGTAGTAGCTAATGAAATAATTGTTGCAAATCACATTGGCAGGAAAAAAAAGAAGCGCAGGCATCTCGTAAAGTTTGGATTGTGGTCTCTCATGCCGAAGCTATTTGCTGTGCATTAGGATTGTTGAAATATATTTGTGTAGGGGATTGGAGAAGTTATGTTTACACACCCAAAAAATAAATTGGTCCGGGCACGAGAACTAGCTGACTAAGGTTCTTATATCTAAGCTCCCTATATTGTACGTATGTAAATACACCTATGCAAGATTCAAGCCCTAAACAGTGCAGTATTTTTGGCTTTATAAATCTAACAAGTCTGCATACTGTAAATATAATAGTCTTATCACTCTATGTGCTGCCGTTCCATAGCCTAAGGCTCCCTTCGGGGGACAGACGTATAGACTCAAAAAAAAAGAAAAAACTCTACGTGCTAATACTCTTGGTAATTATTTGCTGGTATGTCAGCTAGGCTTTTTTGGGGGAGTCCATATGTGGCGGGATCTCTACAGGGGGCCGGACTTTTTTTTGGGGGGGAGTCTATACGTCTGTAGGGCCTTACCTAGGCTATGAGGCGAGAGAGCCAGACAAGTACCAATATACATAAGTTTTTTTTTGGGGGGGGAAAGTACGTCTGCGGAGCCATACGCTAAGAGACGGCGAATATATGAATATTAGTAATGTATGCAATAAGCAGGTATGTATACGTATTTGTCACGTGATGCCAAGACTCACAATCTCCTTTTGTGAGTCCCACGTGATGGCCACCCCAACGCCTTGCTGCCAGAGGGTACAATGCCTTGAGTTAAATGATTACATAGAAAGCTCCAATGCATATTCAAATACGGCAAAGATTGGTGCAGCCTAGCTTTTGAACTACTTGAACTTCTTTGTTTACCTCGGACTCAGATATTACAATCGAATTACAGGATCAGAAAAATCCAAAATAGGCGGTTACAAACAATGTTATGCAATCAGGGAGCCACGATGTTGGTAGTGCTGCAGCGCCCATTTTCCAGCTAGACCTCAAAGAATCATTGCGAGTGGCGCACACCAACAGCCTTTTCCTCCTTCCTATTTGGGAAAGGCCGCATATGCGTGCATCAGTATCAACCTCTTGATTCTCCACACGAACCTCGTCTGTAAGAATCAGAGCGTTTCTCAAATCACTTGCTCGTATGCGAGTGGTGAAGAGAAGTATGGATTCGATATATAGAAGAAGGCTGTACTGGCTTGATATTTACAGACAGTAAGGGAATCCACCTCTCTTAAACACCCTACTGCCCTAATTATATAACGACCCGCTCGGTCCATCAAACTGATTCCTACACATAAGAATCCATCAACCGCCCACATATCATGTCAGCTGATGTTACGTGAAACCCTGCGTCGGTGTGTTATGTTTACTCAAACAGATGCCGCACAATTACTTACCCCAACATCGCCGACCCCAGTTGGTGGTTCAGAAGTGGAAGTACTGTAAGTATCCGAATACAATAAGAGCCTCACCTAGAGACCGCAAGATTATCCCTTGGGCATAGATCATTGAACATCTCGGGTGATTGGGGAAGGTTAGATATCTAGCGAATGAAGGAGTTAATATGTATCTAGCAAATGGAGAGGTCGGCACAGCATCAACTGAGGTCGTAACCATACCTGCATACTGTACATATGCGCGCATATGCAGCCTTCCCAAAATAGGAAGGAGGAAAAACTTTTAGTGCACAAGCATTCCAAATATAGTTCATCTCATAGCTCATGGCTCCACAGACATATAGACTCAAAAAAAAAAAAAAAAAAAAAAACTCCAAATATAGGCAGGCCTATGCACGCATATACAGCTTGTACAATCAAGACATACAGACATACATCTTTCCAGCCCCCTCCTAACCAACCACCTCCCTTCCTTCTCTACACTACCCCCTCCCCAAAAAATTATCCCCCTTTCTTCAACCTCATATAATAGAGTGTGCTATCATTATTGTAACCCACGCCCAGGTAGTTATCCTATGGTCTCATGGGGAAGCTCTTGCTGTTGTCCAACAGCAGACAGGAGTCTCTGGAAGGCAGGTTAGCAACATCTATACGGAGTAACATGGCAAAGGATCGGGGATGGCGCCACTGCCATTGATGTGGACGATCTAGATGGTGATGAATAATCAGGTCATCTCCATAGATGAGGTCGACCCTGACTCCATGTCAGTAGTTTCTAGGACTCGGAAAGAGAGCTGGAAACAATGCATCTAACGGTGGCCGAAGTTCAATGTGAGGTCCAAGGTACCAGGAGTTAAGGCTCTTACCACCGAAGACACCTGCTTCGTGGGTATGAGTGGATAGAGTGGTGGAAGGGGTGAGTGCAGTGAAGTATTCGTTTGATGCATCGGCCATGCATATATGCTGTCAAGCCCCTACTTTCCAAATAGGAAGGTAGAACTCCGTACCTACATTAAGCCACAAGCACCGTGATGCGCTTGTGACTATACACGTGTTGGTAATGTTAGTCCGACAAGCTTATTGCCAACCAAACTATATTTGCGATCCTCATTCCTTTTCTTTTTTTGTCTTATATAGTGCGATGTATGTACAGGCATCAGGTTGCATAAACTCCCAAACATATTAGGACCCCAAAATTGCAGAACAGAGACTATTGAATCTGAAATATTGGTATCCTTACTATACAAAGGTAAATGAAGGTATATTCCGAACACTGGGTATGCATGTCTTAGGTATGTCTGAGGTCGCAAATACTCTCGCCGGGCACTGACTCTGGGTTGTGATTGCAATAAAGAGGGGCTTGGTACAAGACTAGTTTGGATTCATATCCATAGACGTATAGACTTCAAAAAAAAAGAAGTTGGGATTCAAGAACAGGACACAGGTTTGTAAGCAACTGGTGTTGGCCTAGGTACTTAAGCCTCTGAGAAATTTTGATGGTAGGACCCCCTGTCTTTCCACCGTCGCAACAAATTTTGTGCGGTACCGTTGATATCAGCCTTGGTGGGGTTATCCTCTGGGGTTGCGACCATGCAACGAGCTGCACCCCTGAGATAGTCAACTCACATATGACGTCACGTGCCAAGTAGTAACGGTGCAAGAAAGGTTCGTAGCAAGTAAACAATTCCCGTTGCAAGGAAGAAATCCTGCAACTGAAACCTGCATTGTATTGGTATCAGCTGTGCTTCCATGTATATGATCATTCCTTCGCAGCATGGACTTCTTGTTTCATCCTCTAGGTCAAGCTATAGCCATCCACGGGTACGAGCAAAAGTATTGGACTGTAGTCTCAATCTGGTGGACAATTCCCTAGTCGATCACCGTGCATTGAGGAAAACAGCCCTCATTCGCCACTTCTTATGTATTCCAGATCCAGTGAGACGGATATGCCACTCTCGGGCACAGCCGCCCCTTGGTCAGCATTTAATCTATGAGGCCTTCTGGATAACAAATGGCCGTTGGTGTCTTCTAGAAGATCCATGCTCTACCTTAAGATGTATTTGGTGCTCATATAGCGTAAAGAGTGATCGGTTTGTGCCAGGAAGAGTCAGTACAGGAGTAGATATTTTCGTAGCCAATAGGCTTATGGTTACACGGACCCTGTAACAAGCTAGATGCCTCAATCATGCTGTGCATTCGCAGTGTGATGGAGGTCGCATTTCTGTAGTCGGTTGGCACTTGAAGCGGAATCCTTTTTGATGAGTAAATATTGGCCACAGAGCTTGAGGAATCAAATGCGCAGATTAATTGCACATCCCCTGAATTTCGAGTATTTTTAAAAAAAGCTCTTGCAGTCCTAAATGGGAAACACTTATGTTTTTAGTAACGCGAATCCCTTTGTGGCAATAATACGTAATGATATGTGAAATGTTTTCCCAAAAAATTTTGTCCGTTAGGTGAGCTATGGAAGCAATGAAACACTCTGATGTAAAGTATCATTAACAGTTTCACGCTCTCTAACAGTTATTGCTTTTCTTGACTGTCAGACACTAATCTTGTGACGCACATGTGGGTAGATTCTTGTGCCATGTGACCTCCCGCAAAACGAGAATCCATACCAACCAGGCTAACTTGATTCATATCAGTACTTGGGTTAGGGCAAAAGATATGCGTAATGCAATTTCTCACCGCCTAGACGCCAACATCAAGGTACATTTTCTTGGCCTGTGCATACTCCGATATTTATAACATGTTCATGGTTTGGAGTTAGCCTAGTCTAGTGTCTGCTTAGCAGATTTCGCGAACCAAATACGCATGTGCAAGGGGTTACACGAATACTTACCACCACGGTGTGGAGCAAGGGTTACGTCTACATCCTGGGTTGATACTTGTCGATGTTGCAACTACTAAGGGTAAAGTAAAGCGTTCCTGGAATGGTATCAATGAATAGTCAAATGTATCAAGGCTCACTCGGCCCATGATCTGGGTGGGGGCAGTGCAGCCAGACTAGGGCAGGGACTGGTCCGAGTGGGAGAGAGAGGCCACCCTGGGGAAACCTGGGGAGCTGCAGTCCATCGCTATAGTCTAGATAGACTGAATGCGATTAATGATTCCTTAAAAAATGGGCCCATAATCTGATTTGTTGGGGGTCTGATAACATCTGCAGAGCACCAGACCAAAATTGCTTGCAACTTGCAATTGCTATGAAGAACCTCCACATGGCCAAGGGAACATACAGTCGGCTTGTAGGATAGGACTGTGATATTTTGGCTGCGTTGCAGAATGTCTGGACAGTATTGACCAAACTGTGGCTCGGAACTACTTAGATGTACTCCAATGTTGCACAGTCATGCAGCTTTGCTCATAACAGGGGTTTGCAACATGGCGCAATAGAGTCCATTGTTTGCCTCTGCTTTCCCCAGAGCTGCTTATATTTGCCCGAGGCAGCACCCCTGCACGCCGCGAATATCAATTCGCTTCCTGAGTAGCGTTCTAGGAAAGAGACGAGACTCGTGAGCGTGTTTGAAGATCGCTTAACTTACCCTGCCTCGTACCATTGATTGCAGTAGAGGAATTGGCACCTCTCCCTGTATTTAGGCAGCTTCCGTAGGCCAGGGCGGGGTTAGCCTCAACTATCTAATGGCTTCCAGAAGGTGTCACTCAGAAAAGCTGATGCTTGGTATGTAACACGGATTTTCCTCTCGGGCAGGAGGGGCTATCCCCACTAGTATATCGACGCTTTCCGCTAACCGCACGCGCGGCCAATGGCGTGCCCACAGACCATCTGATCCAAGCCACCTGCTTGGGATGGCCTAGGGGGTGGCCAGCCTTCGTCTGCCGCTGATTATTTCCTGTTTTCCGTGATCGTTCCATGGTATGATTGAAGTGTTGGGGGGATATTGGCCTAGTACCGGCGCGCGTAGGCTTGGGGTAGTGTCCACGTTGTTTTTTGACCCTCCAGGTGGCACTCACCATCCTAGCACAGCTGATGCGAGCCACAGGGCCCTTGAGCTTCGAGAGCTTCTGTGGACGGGGGGGGCGTGCGGGATTCCGTTGTTCTCGAAGCCCGAGTAGATTTCGGCCCCCGTGAGACCTAGTCTAGGTGAGACCCCAGTGATCCGGCTACTCTAGCCCCAATAGAGTCTTCTTGCAGCCTACACAAATCTAAAAGTCCCAGTGTAGCAAGTGTGGTTAATCCACCAACCAGACCCTTTTCCACCTTAGGTTGTGCAGTTTCTCTCCTAGAGGCATCGTACCGCGCCTGTTTCTCCTTTCCCCGTCTTTCACCGTGCTTAGAGTGGAGTTTTATTCTGCTGGGGTCCACTCCTCGTGTAGACAGCCCGAGCCTTTGCCTCGCCTCTTATACCCGGTGAACCGCCCATTGCAAGCAATTGGCGACCCATTATCCACAAATTGGATTCCCAGAGGGGTTTAATTCAGGCACCAAGAGGCCTTTGATTCTACATACAACGAAGAGCCCCCTACAATGTCTGCATATGTTCAGTACCTATATTTCACCACTACCTGACTGGAGAATTGGACCTGGCTCCCCGCACAAGCAGGAACAATTCAACACATATTGGCTGAAATTGTCAGATTCATCTTGTGTTTTTACATTACCTCGAAAGTTGCATTACTACCAACTAATATACCCACTTGAGAGGCCATCATCCCCCTTACATCGGGAAGCTCCATCAAGGCGGAGCTAATCCACTGATCGATTATTTCAGTCTGTCCTCTGGAGTATCATTCTAGGATAAGCCACAGTTCCCTGGTCATTTTGGTGGACAGCAAAACCATAGAAGCTGCAAGATTTGTTTGGGAATTGCGTCTCAGGGGTCACCTATTTTGACGTGGCCAGCGTCTTGAGGTTAATCAAGAGTTTTGGGTTCGAAGCAGGTATGTAGCCGTTCTGTCCTTGAGGTTGCTTCCTTTGTATCTAACTAACATGCACTCTCAGTGGTAACGGCTGTGTGCTCAAGCACAGTCTGTACACAGCAGCCCCAGACTCCCTGCTTTAGCACTCATACAAGAACTCTAAGGTCACCTCATTTCCTCGCACATTATTCATACCTTATAATTATTAAGAATTATTCTATTTGAACTATCATTTTCGGAAACTCGAAAATGGACCTCACAAATATTCTCAACGGCAGGGATGGGACAAAAGCCGAACCAAGCTTGCAGAGCCATCCTCATAGCCCAGCTCTCTCAGATCACCCCACCGACCATGAACTGTCTCCACGTTCCTCAATATCTCCGTCAGGTTCGAGTTGCTCAAGTCCAGCATGCATCCCACGATCAGCTTCTGCCACTTTATACCCCCTGTCTACACTACCTAATGGGGCTCACCTGAGTGGCACGTTCCAACATGGTAGCCCACTACCGTCTATTACATTTGCTCCGAGTATAGCCAGCAGGGGCCCAGGAAGGCCATCATGTGGGGACCCATCAATGAAAGCATTTCCGTGTACAGTTTGTGAGAAGAAGTTTGCACGGAGAAGCGATTTGGCACGCCATGGTGAGCACTGGGAGCGTATTCTTTCCGAGACGGAAACTCATGTGGATGGTAGAGCGTATACATACGGGAACTCGACCTCATATCTGCGACTGGCCTGGTTGTAATAAGCAGTTCATTCAGCGATCTGCCTTAACTGTGCATGGGCGAGTTCATACAGGAGAGAAGCCCCACTTATGCGAAACTTGCACAAAAGTAAGCTGTACTGAGAAAAGGATCATCTTTCGAATACATACTAAGCATCCATCTGCAGCCATTCAGTGACTCGAGCTCTCTTGCCCGGCATAGGCGTATCCACTCCGGAAAGAGACCGTACAAATGTCCCTACGTTGACTGCCAAAAGACATTTACAAGGTACCAATTGTTGTCTATCATGATTGGTGTTCAAATGCCTAACTTGCTCCAGGAGAACAACCTTGACTCGACATCAAAATCACCACACAGGGACTCTGAGTGAATCAGAAGCCGCTGCAGCTGCAGCATTGGCCTCCAGACCTACCATGCCAAAACCAGGGCGCCCTCCAAGATCTCCAAGATCTCGCCAGAGCACACGGCCTGCCAGTGAAGGTTATATATCCCAATCGGATACACCATCGCCCCTCTCAAGGCCAGCCTCAATGTCACCAGCGGGAATGTCGCCAGCAGGCGAGCTACCTCTGCCTATTCACTCAGCATCTGGGTGGCCTCCAATGCTGTGGCAAGGGCGAAGTGTTACATCACACCCAGCTCCTCTTCATGAGCTTCAACCTTTGACGCCAAGAGTAACACCCTCCTCTACCCCTTCAATGCCTTCTGTCATAGTTCCTCAGGGCCAGTACCGCTCGGCACCACACGCTTCACACCCATCGCACCAGCCGCCTCTCCCACCCTTGCCCGAAGGATTTGACCCACATTCGCCAATTGATGGTCGCAGACAAGGAACTGTTAGCCCACACCTTTCTCGAAGTATGAGCCCGCATGGCCTCTCTCCAGGCTGGCATTCACCCCACTATGCCGCCCCAACAAGTCAACAATCCGACCAAGATTACTTCTATCCGCCTCCTCCTTCCAGTTACTTCCAACTACCGTCAAGGCCCAGCTCCAGTGGCTCTATTGGCTCTCCATTGGATAGGCGCCCACGGGGAGCATGGTAAGGTAATATAACCTCTGCCACTTCCCAATGTGCTAGATTTGCCCTCCATGTGTAAGGTTTTTTGCTCAATCGATCCTAGCTTTGATGTATCCCGTTTCTTGATACCTGATAAATTGGGGCTTTCGATTCTGTCATTCAGAATTTGTTTTTAGACGGTGTGCTTGTGCTTGTAAGTTCTAGTGCGGCTTGCATGTTTCTGTGGTTTTGCGGAGTTACTTTATGGCGAGCGTTTCCCAGATGTAATACCACCCTGGCATGGTGGAACCTTTGCTTTCTTTTGGCAGGTGGTCTGTTGAAGTTCGGCGTCATCCTGATTTCCAGGACATTAACACAAAATGCTTCCTGTTGTTACTCTATGTAGTATGGCGAGATGAGATTAATGAATTATGTCTCGTTTGTGCCTGCTGCTAGTCCAAGGTTCCCGTTTCCCACACCTAGCGAGCTGAGCCATGGCTTACTCCATAGAAGTGATAAAATCTGTGCGTAAGAAGTCGACTATTGACTTACGGCCTGGACATGGTGGGTGTCGCTCGAGGATAACTATGGTCCAACTTCGGTTCAGTTGTTTTATTTGTGGTCCTGTGCGTAGATGATGGACTGTGAGTGTTAAGCAGTCCCTCAACAACTTGCGATTAATGTTGACATGGTGGACTGTGTGTAGATTTTCCCGCTCAGTGGTTTCGGCCTGCTGGTGAAGACCCTATCAGGTCGTTGGGCTGAAGCACCGGAATCGGTCAGGAGAGCCTCGGTATCCACATTCTTGTGCCAGTTTATTACCTGACAAGTCTGGTTGGCATGGGCGAGATTGAAGACTTTAAGTACGCCGGGTACTTGGTGCTTAAAACAGAAGGTGGATCATCCGGATATAGTACAGTGCCGCAGAGCCAGATAACCGAACAACAATTCCTCTAGCTTTCATCACACCCCCTCCATCTCACCAGGACATATGGTCCAGAGTGGATCTTAACGCCATTGAGGAGGAAGGCAATACGAGAGGGGGTCTTATGTGCATCTTCAGGCAACCGATACCCGCTTGAGGTCATGAGGAAAGGGGAGGAGCATGGGCATGCCCTTTTTATGTTTGACCCCACTCAATTCCGGTTTGCCAGATACCAGCCATGAAATCGATGCAGAGTTTACTCTAACTTTATGTGCCAGGCATGTTCCACCAACCCAGGCCGCAGATCTGCTTCCGCGATACCCTCCTCGCTTTGTACTGCATGTTTGATGTTAGCCACTTGTATGACGGCCAGCCCATCGATCAAGATTTTATACCCATTGACTTCATGCATGACATGTGTCAATGATTGACAGGAACCTATTATATAGCAGTTTCCTCGGACTGATTGCGACTTCCGAAATGGCACGCTACTATATAAAGTGGAGATTGATAATTTTTGATGCTTTGTAACTTAGTGCCAAGATCTTGCGATTTATATGTCGGACAAGGGTTCCCCCCTCCCCCCAACACGTGTACCCCTTGGGCCACCACTCTTACATTAGTCTGCCACTCTTGTATTAGTAGATTTGTATCTAAGTATAGAAAACGCGCGATCTAGACAAAAAGGGTCCTTTAAAGCCTTCAGATCTACTAGATGTACTGGTACAACTGTTAGAGCAGTATTTACATCAGAGATGTTTTTGTAAGGGTGCGGGTGCATACTTACGCCTTTCCCCCAAAGAAAGCCGCCAGATGCCATCATAACTAGGAAAAATACCAGTTGACCACAGTTATCTGTATCGACTTTCCTTACTCAATCAACAACTTGAAGGTGCACCTGTAGTACCGGTACATACATCAACCAGCGCAAGAAGACCCGATGCAATTGTAAAGTGGCAAATTGTCTGTGCAACCAGCCTACTAATTCTGTTTTGGCTGTGACGAAAGGGATCGACTTGTCTGTTTCCCTTTTGTGGTGGCACTGTTACTACTTATGGGCAGGTGTCTTATTGCCCTGCATTTTACGCGAAAAACCATCTCATTGACACGTCATTCCTTAGGTAGGTACTCCGTACCTGATATGCATAAAAGCATACAGTGTTGTGGGAATCTTATTCGGCACCCCGTTTTGCTGGTGTCCTATTACCTTCCATGGCCTTAAATGCAGCAAGAAGGTAACCAAATAATCCATCTTATAACTTCAGTTTGTCGCTCAAGTTTGTTATGTATAGAGGTGGCTTATGGTGGCGCCGAAATTTGGATTCTCCATTAAGCCCAGAGTCCAAGAGGAACGTAAAACCCACATCGTTACAAGCCCAACTAGCGTTTCAGGCAGCAGCAGCAACTCCTTCTCATTCCACTTCCTCTTTCTATTGATATTACCAGCACAGTCCAGTTGGGTTGTGCACTGAAGGTCAGGGTCTCTCCTTTTAGCCTCAACTACCATAATCAGGTGACCAACAGCGTCGTCCACAGGACCTCCTACACAAAAAGGTAGCGGTTCCGAGACTAACCTCTTCCTAGCTCCCCAGCAACCTCTCTTTGGACTACAATTGAAATTTTGCAGTAGGTGTAGGTGCAGATGCGGATGTCGAACCAGATGAAGATACGTATATGGCTTGCTTCAACACTTCATAAACGAAAAGAGGTCCTTTCCCGAATGCATAGTAGGGCAAATGAACCACAATTTCATTGTCTCGTTGAGCATGTCTTCAACAAGCCTCTCAACCCTTGTATTGCCGCTGAAGACCTCAATGCCCAGTTCAAAGGTGTCCATTTCGCCATATGACTCGGCAATGATCCCAAAATTGTTCTTTGGACTGGTTGGAAGCCCAGCTGGAAAATGGGCGCTGCAGTGTTAGTACCACCAACGCCATGGCTCCAGTCTCAGCCTCTGATTGCAAAATATTGTTTGTGTCTGAAAGGGCAGTCTACTTTGGATTCTTCCGGTCCTGTAATTCGGTTGTAATGTCTGAGTCCGAGATACCTTCTGGAAACATGAACAGGGTCTTTAACTTGAGAAAGAAGTTCAGGGAAGTTTCACTTATCTGTAGTTCAACACTAGAATGTACGAATCCTTGACCTATTTGAATATGCACTGAAGCTTTATGTCTATGGAATCATTTAGCTCAAAACATTGCATTGTGGCAGCAAAGGAACGAGAACTTACTTTCCAGTGCCTTCGTCTACGCCATGAAGATGTCTGCGCCATCAAATCTAAATCCACAAGACACGAGCTTTTCTTCCGTTAGAGCGCGGAAACTACGCCCAGTGACATTCTCCATTTTGATAAGTTGGATGTCTTTGCTGTCAAAGCCATATTCATTCTTATTGTCTTCGAAGAATTTTAGGGCATGTTCTGGTTTCCGCTTCCGGGGGAGTATCGGTGTCGGGAGTTGAGTCTACCTTGAGAGGGTACCACCACATTGGGAACAATCACCGTGTTGCTGGCAGTTGGAATTGTAGGAGTGTAGGAGACTAGTGGGAGTGATCCTTTTTGGAGCTTGGCGGCACGTGACAACCACTAGCCCACTGGTTGTTGAACATCAATGACAACAAAAACCATCAACTTGAGACGCTAGTTCGCAGTCCGGTCCGGAGCCCTCCATTGAGGTTTATCATAGCTGACAATATCCTAGCAGTTATCAAGATATGTAATGTATGTATATACACAGATCAGGAAAATGAATGCAGCTCTGAGACACCTGGACTTCCTGCGAGCCTTGCCTTATTGATACCTAGGCCTGCACCAGAATTAGAGATTCAGTCATCTAATTTCTTTTCCAGATCAGAAGCTTGCACTAAAAGCCAATGAGTTTTTTATTGTATTATTTATATTGGCATAGCTTTTAGGAACACCAAGTTATCAGCAGTGAGGAATCCTCGCAATCACACATGCATTCTTGCATTTCCGAGATCTCAGTCTAGGGTCATATATAGACAAAACCAGCATCTCACCAACCTTGCCAGGGTTTGGCAATGAATCATTCATTTCGCATGTACTGAGTACTGTACGTCTTTAACTGTTGAGAAGCCAAGTAGAAAGTCTTGGTGTTATTTTGTATGTATGTATGTATGGTTGGTTATATTATTTTGACGACACATCTCTGTACATACCTGTACTTGGGTGTGCCTTTCAGACTGGCCTTATGAATCACGGGTACTTTCCACATGTAACTGTACGTAAGCTAGTAGGTATGAATGTACTGTACGTACTTTACAAATGAGTAAATACAAATTACAGACTGGATTGACCATTCTGCACGAAAACCCTTCAGTCATGCTTCCTACTCAGCGCAGCCTCACAGCCCTTCTGGGAATCAATACTTCTGATTGGCTTCAGGATAACAATGGATCCAGCCACGAAACATGAGAGGTCCATACAGAATTAAGGCAGTGAAATTTCAAGCAGTGCAATGGTAAAACCTTCAACTATCGTAGATACCAGCGGGGGAAGTCATCAAGAAAAGTAGTAAGGTAACATATTGGGCGGATTACTCCCCGCGACAAATTGCTATGAATTCGTCTTTACTTACTATAATGAGGCACAAGTTGTCAGCAGGGGTGACTGCGGTGCTATGGAGGGGAGGAGGCGGGACTGAAGGTATATCTTACTCAAATTGTCGTTGTCCAAGTCAAACTCCCGTATCATGGCTTGTATCTCCTCCTCCTCCAAGTTTTCCCCAAGCTCCCTTGCCACTCGTCTGAGATCCTCAACACCAATTCGTAGCTCCTCCCCGTTATTAGTTTGCACAGCCGTTCCTGCAAATAGTGAGAATGCGCGGAGAATTTCCTCTACAGGATCTCGGGTGGCGATTTTCTCTGCCATTACTTGCGCAAAGGCTTCATAGGCTATGAACATTCGAGGAGAGTTGGGCGCTGCCGGAGTCCCATATTTGCGGAGAATGCGGAGAACCTCTTGCTTGTTCTCATCGAAGCCAAGAGCTTTCATAGCCACCTGTAAAAATGGCGAGATCGACCATCAGTAAACCGTTCAGATGCATGTATACTGTAGTAAAACTAACTTTGAGTTCATGATAATCGATCTTCTTATCCTTGTCCAAATCAAAAAGTTCAAACTGTGATTCGCCAAAATCGGGGTCTCCGAATTAGCTTTTGACTGTCCGTGTGAGCATATCACCCAGGGATTATTACGCGTCACTTTGGGGTTAGGAATTGGTATATTTATAAGTTTCTTTTATATATTTTATATATTTTATATTAAATTTCATCTGAAGAGCTGCCGGCGAAAGTTGACGACGAGTATAAGGGATTGGTCTTGAATAAACCTGACTTACAGCTTCTCGGATTTCTTCTCGTTGCTCGTCACTTAACTCTATTGGCTGTTGTGCTGGCTCTTGCTGAGACGGATGCCGCGGCGCGTTTTGCCTGGTATTGCTGGAGCCACCCTGACCGAGGGCAGGTCCGGGACCAGAGCGTGCTGGGGCGAATCTGGAGCTTGATGCGCCGCCTTGATTCCGGGCGGGACCTGCGGGGGGGTACATTTCGGGGGATTTGTGTTGGCAGTGAGAGTATCCTGCGCGGTTGTGATATGGGTGCTTTTAGGACCAGTCTCTGTGCGCGTTGCTGGACGTAATAATAATAGGATTGTGTGGAGGGCTGTAGGCAGGTATGGGAGTAGGTGTGGATTGTCCTTAGTCAAGATTGTTCTTTACAAGTGGATTCTTTGTGGTGTTGACTCGGATTCACTGGGCCATCTGATTGGCTTGCAATTATTTTGGATCGAGCCATACTTAACGGTTACATTACCTACTGGTATACCTATTCTACAGGAGGATACAAGTATGACTGTTCTCGTACCCAGACTGTCTCTGCGCTGCCAAGACAATCAAATAAAATTGTGCGACTAAGGCACGAGAGAGTATGACTAACATTTTGTGTTGTTGCTCATAGTTTGCGGGGTCTCTAGGTTACTACGTGTAAGTCTATTCCTTGGCGGATATCCGTCTCATCATACCCAGGAAACCCACCTATCACCCAACAAGTCATCTTTCACGACTTCTCACATTTTCTTAGAGGAGTGACACACCCTCTTTCTGCCATCCTCTTAAATACACATTCACCTCCATCACATTCGATCGGGTTGCAGTTCTTGTTCACCCCTCAACGCCAGTGTTACTATCTGCGCGGTCTCTTCCACGTTCGCAGCACAAAACATTTTTCCATCTCGAGCACACTTTCTCAGCACATTTCGAGTGGCCTATAGGAACACAGCAACGCATTTTCGGGCAACAATCCCGTCACAGCTGCCTGCATCATCATGTTCGGGTCAGGCTCAGGCGGAACTGGTGGGTTTGGGGGATTTGGTCAAAATCAGCAACAGCAGCCGCAGCAAACAGGTACGGGCGGTGTCTTTGGTGGCGGGGGAACAGCAGGCGGATTCGGATCCACAACAACGACTGGTGAGTAACTGTCTACACAATATGCTATCTTTGATCAAGCCCATGCAGACTGCAATCGAAAAGTGAAATGCATAAGCCAAAGGACAGCCAAGTTTGCGGATCTCCGTGCACGCTTTGGGTTTTGCCTCGAAAACTTTGATTGTCACGCGTCTGGATTTTCCAGATATGCAACCATAGGATCCAAGGATTCGAACTGAATCACGCGTCTTACAGGCACGGGCTTTGGTCAAACCGGCACTGGAGGTGGATTTGGAACAGGTACAGGTGGTGGATTTGGTCAACCCCAACAGCAGAGCACTGGATTCGGTGGCACAGGTACTCTATCCTCGGCTTCGTCAACGAATTTGACGCCTTTCCATCCCTGAGCATGCTCTGAATTCACCTACCATACGCTGTGGGGGGCAACAGTCTGGGGCATTCATATATTTTTGCTATTTCTAGCGAAGGAAAGAGGAATGCCTATATACTGATATTGATTTTGATTAGGGTTCGGCTCGACAGCAAACACTGGGTTTGGTGCTAAGCCTTTCGGGACAACCACCGCTGGTACAGGAACGGGTCTCTTTGGATCAACACCAGCAGCAACGACCACTGGGTTCGGCACTGGGTTCGGGACAGCGGCAGCCACAACTGGCGGGTTTGGCACTACGACTACTCCTGCTAGCACAGCTGGGGGCTTTGGAAAACCTTTTGGCGCTACTACCACAACAGCTGGGACTACAGGTGGGTTGTTTGGGACTGCTCCAGCGGCGAACACTGGGTTTGGTGCAGGCAATACAATCGGATTCGGATCTACAGCGAGTACCGATGTACCAGTCACCGGAACCTCTAATCCAGTCTTCACAGCCACCCAGGAAAAGGATCCTGCAGGTAGCTCTATGAACCACTTCCAAACCATCTCCTTTATGCCAGCATATCAGAAATTCTCACTTGAGGTAAGTTGAGACATTGTCATTTGTGGAATACATCAAATGTTAATACATAGCAAAGGAACTGAGACTGCAAGACTACTTGCAAGGTAGGCGTTACGGCAACGCTACTCCCGGCGGTGCCGGCGCATTCGGAATTAACACAGGGTTTGGGGGAGGTTTTGGCACCCAACAGCAACAACCTCAGCAGCAAGGAGCGGGTTTTGGGGCTACCGGCACAACCGGCGGATTGTTCGGTACCCAGCAACCTCAACAACAGCAACAGACAGGCTTTGGTGCGACATCAACCACTGGGTTTCCTACGAGTACTGGTGCCGGGCTGTTTGGCACGAAGCCCGCTGGTACAGGGCTGTTTGGGACCACCCCAGCAGCTCCGGCTGCTGGGGGTGGAATATTTGGGAATCAGACACAGGGTGGTACAGGGTTTGGATCTACAGGGTCTACAGGCTTCGGTACGCAATCTACACCCGCTGTTGGTGGAGGCTTGTTTGGGTCTACTCCTGCAAACACCTCCTCATCATTGACTACAGGTAGCACCGGGTTTGGTCAGCAACCCCAGACCGGCTTCGGAGCCACTCAGCAAGGGGCTGGAGGAGGGCTATTCGGGAATCAACAGACTACCACAAGCACTCCCTTTGGGACTACACAACCTGCTGCCACTACAACTCCATTTGGTACTGGATTCGGCCAAACTGCCCAGGCTCAGCCACAGCAGACTCCATTTGGGACGGGCTTTGGGGCAAATCCGCAACAACAGCAAAACAAACCATTTGGCACTGGCTTTGGTGCTACCACTCCTGCTACTGGAACTGGGTTGTTTGCTAATACACAGCAACAACAGCAGCAACCTACGCAAGGTGGTGGTCTATTCGGTACTAAACCAGGCTTTGGTGCTGCTACGACTCCTGTAACAGGTAGTGGACTATTCGGATCAACTCCCGCTACTGGTGCAACTACTGGAGGCCTATTTAGTGGGGGTCAGCAAACGCAACCAGCACAGGGGGGGATGTTCGGCGGTGTGCAACAAAATCAGCAGCAACAGAACACAGGAGGGCTGTTTGGAACCAAGCCAAATACTGGTGGACTATTCGGTGGAGGCACCACTACCCCCGCTTCGAACACTGGTGGGTTGTTTAGCGGCAGCATACTTGGGAGTGGGCAACAGCAGGGTACTTTCAGTGGCAATCAACAACAGCAACCGCCAAATATGGGGGCTAGTGGGTTTTTCAACTCCACCATGAGTGGCCAGCCAGGGCAGCAGCAGCAGTTCTCTACCTCTTCCATCAGCGATATTCCTTACGGACCAAACCCTCTCCTTGGTGGAAGTGTCCAAGGCGCTCCAGGCCCACTTGCGACACCTATTGCTTCAGTGCAGAAGAAGAAGGCAGCTATGCTTCCTCAAAGCAAGATAGCTCCCCGAATGACACAGATAGCTCCACGTCCAGGTGCAAGTTTCTCTAGAGCTGGATCACCATTTGCTTCAACTTCTTCTGGTGGTACACCTCTTGCTAGTTCAACATTGGGACGCTCTTTGTCATCAAGTACCAGCAAGCTGCACCTTTTTGACAATGACGACTCAGTTCTCAGTGCAGGAGCATTTACTCCGTCCTCTGGAAGCAGAGTTGCTAGCTTGAAGAGATTAGTGATTGACCGCAATATCAGAGATGCTGATCTGTTTACTGGTGGGAGTGACCTCAAAGGAATCACCGGCGGCAAGGATGACGGTAAGCCCAAAGGTATTCTCAAGAAGTCTGTTTCTTTTGACGCCAACAACTCTTCTCGCAATTACGCAGATCTTTTCGGCAAGGAACAGACCCCAAGCAGCAGTAATAGACAATATCAAACCACTTCCCCAAGTGCCGAAGACACAAGACAGACGAGGCCAGTCCCCTCAATTGGCCACAGGGAAAGTGGAAGCCAGGAAGACTTCGCTCACAATAACGGCACCGAGGAGCATGTGGTACAAGGGAACGAGGTGGCCATTATCGGCGAGACACCGCAGCAAGTCGATGAGAAGGGTACATACTGGATGTCTCCTAATCTGGCAACCTTGAAGGCGATGCCAAAGGACAAGCTTAAACATGTGACAAATCTGACTGTGGGCCGGAGGGGCTATGGCCAGGTCCGATTTGAGCCTGCTGTTGACTTGACCAATATTCCACCAGAGGACATTATGGATGGAATAGTTTCTTTCCAGAGCCGAGTCTGCACAGTATACCCTGAGCATTTGCCCAAGCCACCTCCAGGAAAGGGATTGAACGTTCCATCCATCATAAGCTTAGAGGACTGCTTCCCTCAATATAAGGATACTAGGGGCCCAGTTAAAAATCCCGAGCATCCCAGGTATATTGCTCACCTCAACCGTCTGAAGAGTATCAAGGATACGGAATTTGTCGATTATCTTGCTACAGAAGGTATTTGGACCTTTAAAGTACAGCATTTCACCACCTATGGTTTGGTTGATTCCGATGATGAGGAGCAGGAAGGCTCCTATGAGGAGGAAGATGGAACACCCAGACAGTCTGCTTATTATTATGGGTCTTCTATGCTTAGTGAGCAATCTTTCAGTGGACAGTCCTTCGACGGGGACGCAGATATATCCGGAGTTGTTTCCGACAGTTCATCTGCTATAGATGATACTTTCGAATTCAGAAAGCTCAGATCATCTGTAGCATCGTCCGTCGGCGCCCCAGGGGCTTTCGCCGGTTCCGCTGAAGAAGAGAGTTATGAGGGAGGGAGCACTGCTGAGGAGGATACCACCATCGAGATGCATGATCAAGAAGTGTCTTTTTTAGGTGAAGGCTCCACAGGTTCCGGTGGGGAGGAAGAGGAGGAGGAGGTGGTGGTGGAAGAGGACCTCGATGAAGATGAAGAACCTGTGGAGCCCGAGTATACGGAGGAGGAGATTGACGAGTCTGTCGTGATCCAGAGTGGGGCTGCCTCTCCTGCGGAGGCGGCCTGTGCACCGGTCCTTTCGCCCGCTGGGCGGCCAGCCGGAGCTGCTCCTACTAGTACGACACCAAAAGCCCTTCCGATTGCAAAGAACTGGGCGGATCAACTCAATATGACTATCAGTCCTGTCAAGAGGAGAACAAAGATGATCATGATGAGCCCACTCAGGGCCAGGTCTTTCGATTTTTCGTCTCAAAAGGAGCAGGGGGCGCAAAATGGTATCAGTGGGCCGCTGGATTATGGGCATCTGGATATAATGAATGATTTGTTTTCTGGTGTGCTGGATAATGTTGGAGGGTTGAAAGAGAAAGAGATCAGGAGCCCAATGAAGAAAGGGCAGGTTCAAGAGGTTTGAGTTACTCCTGACGTCCTCACTGTGGTCCCTCTTATCCATAGACATGTATCATGTATCTTAGTTGAATAAATGAACTTACCATCACGTTTGTGTAGTCTCCTCGCCAGCCTCAAACCAGCGTGCGTACTATTACTGAAGACGAATGTAATGCCAAGGTGAGGCCTGTTTGGACTGCACAGGGGAAGCTCTTGTATGTCGGAGAACTGGTCGATGCACCCAGGGTAGGAAGGCCAGCTGCCCCGAAGGCGTCACAGTTGAAGGTATCTAGGACGAAATATATTGCTGAGGTGAGTTGTCCCGAACAAACGCACTTCTTTCTGCATTTGCTGATCTCTCTCCCTATAGAAGCCCACAGAGCTGGCAGCTATGTTTGACCTGCTATTGAAGTGCTCCGATATCAAACTAGATTCATACAAAGTTCCATTCGCGGAGGTTAAGCCAGATACTACATTTGAACAATTCACAGAGATCCCGTGGGATGACAAGCCGTCATCTCGTTACGAGAAGAGTGCCTGGCGTCTTGCGAGTGTCCTTTTCGACCCTATTGAAAACCCGGACCCTATGCATATTGATGATATGTACTATGACAATAAGACCCGCAAAGAGAAGCTCACACGCTTTTTGGAGGATTCTGTTGCAAGGACTGTTGACTATCACGCTAGAACTGCCGCATCTGCTGAAGAGAAGGCGTTGGCGCATCTCACAGGTCATCGAATCGAGCAAGCATGTGCTGCTTTGCTGGAAGGGAACTGCTATCGCCTGGCTATCCTTGTCTCCATGGTTGGGGGTGACCACCAAATGCGAGAAGACATTACGCAACAACTTGTGGAGTGGAAGGTCAAGGGCTACTTGGCAGAAATCTCGTTGCAAGCCAGGGCATTGTATGAGCTCTTGGCAGGAAATACTTGCTTCTCTGACGGGCTTAAGAAGCCATATGAGGACGCTGCACCGAGCTTCTTCATTCCTCAGCACTTCAGCCTGGATTGGAAACGTGCGTTTGGACTGAAGCTGTGGTATGGAACGACAGAAGAACAAAGTATTGGCGATGCGGTGGCTCTGTATGAGCAGGATTTCTTGGATAAATATCCAGGAGATGTGCAAAAGCCTACGCCATGGTATGCCCCTGATGATGCAGAGTCTGAACAGTATGATATTTTGTGGGGCCTCTTGAAAATTCTCGCCGATGAGCGAGTCCCATTGCAGAATGTTCTCACTACGAAATGGGCAGAAAAGACTCATGATGACTTCCGCCTCCCATGGCAGTTGTGGAGCTTGATGTCTCGTAGGGGGATCCGCGATTTTAGCGTCACTCCAGATCAAAAGGCCCACGGAATTACACCGAATGAGCGAGCGCATGAGCTTACAGTCAACTTTGCGGCACAATTGGAGGCACAGGGACACTGGCACAGGGCAATATTTATACTCATGCATCTCCTGGATACGGATGCGCGGGAGTTGGGTATGAAGGCGTTGTTGGCGAGGCATGTTGGGGATTTGGAGGATGGGAATGAAAGGTTGGCGTTCATGAAGGAGACATTGTTGGTGCCGGACAAGTGGATCAACGAAGCGAAGGCTCTCCATGCTAGGCATATGCAACTACATGTCAGCGAAGCCGAGTATCTACTTTTGGCGCACGCCTGGGCCGAGGCTCATAGGACGCTGGTTCAGCAGGTTGCTCCTTCGGCGGTCATCTCAGGGGATCTGGAGCAGCTGAGGAATCTGTTGGCGAAATTTGAGGATGTCAACAAGGTTGAGAACTGGACGCTGGGAGGTCAGGTATATCTTGATTACATCACTCTACTAAACTTGAAGGATGACTTGCCTACTGCCATAGCTATGGCTCCTGCACCGACTGGTAGGGGACCGAGGGCAGGTTCGACGGCACTGGGAAGGAATGATTTAGTAGCTGTCTGCAAGAGGTTACTTGGGGCATTGCCGAATATGGAACAGGTTCATTTCGAGCAAAAGGTTGCGGTGAGGGAGATGGGAGCGGTGGTGAGTGGGGTTATATTGAAGGTGGGAGGTACATTAGCGGATGAAGCGCCAAGGATTCTTGATTTGCCTTTGACGGAGGACCAGTACCTGAAGAAGACGGTGAGGCTGTCGCTGGAGTATTACAAGGCGAGGTTGGTGGAAGTGAGGTAGAGAGGACCATAGTTGCTCTACTTTCTTTTATTCTTTTATTCTCTCGATTGCTTGAAGAGGGATTGTGGGAAGGATACACAAGACGTGATGAGATGGGGAAATAACCTTGTACGATGGGACGTGACTGGATGGATTTGCTCTTTAGTTTTGCTTTTAAGCCAGGCTTTTTGTTTTTAAGATATGGAAGTGGCATATGCTTGATGTTTTTGAGTTTTATAGTAGGTAGTTGCTATCATCGAATACTAGGTAGTAGCCTTCTTATATTTAAGGATTGAAAAGAGGAGAGAGGGGGGTAAGACGCCCACAAGATAGAACAGTAGTCTCTCCAAGTCTCACTGCAGTGCAGACCCTGCTTACCAGGAGGGATAGAGTCGCAGTCTTTCTTTCTAGCACCGCCTCTGATGCAATGAAAAAGGGGAGGTCACTTAAAGTGTGTCTATTGGAGGATGATCTATCTATATATGTACTACTCCCTTCATTGCCTAGCCCCTAGCGATTAATACTGTTGCAGTCAAATTAAGATTCCTTTAATGTTTTCATCTAGTAGCCTTGCTTACGGGAGTATCTTACAACCAAAAGTTTCCACAGACGAGTTAGTAACACCGAGTGCTCGTGGAATTGTGGGGTGTGGAATCTTGATGATACTTGATATTACCCTGAGCTACAAAACTAACTCAGTCCTTCTAAGAATTTCCCATAGCAAACCCAACCCAGTAGCCCCCGACCGAACTCCGTGCCAGAACCCTCGCATGTAATCCCATCTAACCAAAGTTCAGAGCCCAACCAACACAAAAAGCTCCTCCTAGCCTTGTAATTACAACCCTCGGGAGGATCGCCATGACAAGATTATTTTGAAAAAGCACTAGTACGCCCTCGCCCCGCATGATATCCTATGCAAAACAATGAAAGAATGCTGCAATACATTAAACCGCAATCCCCTAAATCACCTCACTGCACAAAATACCACCCGTCTTCACCCTCTGACTCTCCCTCCTCAAACCTGCAGCATTTTCCTCGCCAAAACCTCCCTTGAAACCAACAACCTTGACAAACTATCCAAGTGCTTCCTCCTCTTCTGCGCCACCGCTGACGCTGTTGACGGGGCTGGTATCCTACTCTTACTCCCCCGAGTATTCACACCAACTACCGACGATGCTGCAGAATCAATTCTTTCCGCTAGTCGTAAACCGTCAAACATCGAATAGCGATATGGAAGTGCCGATTGTTCATCAATAGGTTCAAGACTCCCCGCCACAGTGCCAGTGTAGCTGACTCGTTTCGCTACTGTAGCCAATGCCGATGCTCTTGGACTCCTCTCCATATCATTCGCTTCAGAGGCGAGATACGCCCTGTTAGGTTCCGGTGAGGCGGTCATGGGAGTCAGTGTATGCTGTAAGCTCGTGGTACTACCACCGGCGTCAGAGTCGAACATATCTTCCTCTTCACTGCTATCGTCACTTGTATCGGGTTCCTCTTCTCGGTTGAATTTCAGGATTCTTCTTCTAAGGCTCCCACGCTTGGTGTATCCAGAGGCTATTGAACTTTGAGGAGTGACCTTAGCCGTGTGTGTCCTAGCCAAGCTGGCCCTGGGGGTGGTTAATTGTGGGGGACAGCCTGGCATCTTGAGGTCACCCTTTGCTGTGTATTCACTGCCAGAATCACTGGTGTAACTGTCCTTATCAATTTCCTCATCACTTTGACCACCAATCTGGGGAGTGGGTATGTCCTCTCCACTGCTGCTATCACCGCCCTCCTCGTCATCGGATTCAACATGCCTCGGTATTGGTAGCCGGCGGAGAGAGCAACATGTTGAGACACTAGGGGACGAGAGAAAAGGTAGTCCTAACACCTGGTTCTTGCTGGGCAAAGGTGATTGTAACCCACTTCGACTAATTCCTGTCCTGGCCGATGTCGTACTCGCAGCAGAAAGGGAGGGACTGACACGACCACTGGCACATACAGAAGGCCCTAGAAACTCTGGTGCTTGTGAGGCAAATTGAGGGGTTTTCGAATAGGACAAACGGGGTGAAGGCCCTGATCCCTCAACCCTCGCTACAGGGCTTCTAGAGGCACGATAATTCCCCCCCTCTAAAACATATCCTTCGTGTGGGAGCTTGTGGTGATGTTGAGCCTGCTGTTTCTTTGATAGTTCTTCCAAAACGACACTGGTTGCTCCTAGCCTCTCATACATCCTACAAGCCTCATCGAGTTCCCTTTCCCGGTTTTCCAACTCCTCTTTTGTCCGGGCCAAATCTCGTTTCAATTGTCGATTCTCCCTACTTAGTGTCTCGACCTGTCGTGTAAGCTTCTCGTTCATAGTCCCGAGCTCGTCCCGCTTCTTCTTTAACATAGTAACGTCTATTTTAAGGGCCCAGTTTTCACGGCCAATTTTGACCATATGCTACAAATATCAAAACCTTATATTAGTGTGTGGGGGGGGAATAGTAGCAAGCAACAAGTGGAGAAGAAAATGTCGTACTTGTTCTTGCTCCCGTAACCCCATACCCAATGTCGCTCTCTCCTCAGCTCTCAGGGTAGATATTATCGAATCTGCACTCCCTTCTCCCAAGGCACTGCATATACTAGCATCTCTGCGTCTAGAGGCATCGCTAGATTCTTTACTCGTCTTTTGACTGTCCAGAAGGCAGCTCTCTTTCCTAGGCAGTACTCTTCTCGAACTTGTCGAGGCCACGCTGCCTCTCCGTTGCCTGTCCCTGCCCCTGTATAGGTGCTCTGCTATGGAGAAAGGAGGAGCAAGTGTTGACATTTCAGAGGGTGTTGACTGAATTCTTAGCGCTGAAGCCATATCAAGAGATAACACTCCAAAAACAGTCACGGAAGGAGTTAAATGACGGAGATATGGAGGCGCTGCAGATTAGCGAGCACAGAGCTCCGCTCTCTCTCCTCTTTCCTGCCTGATTCCAAGCGGCTGGCCAACTGCTTCCGTCTGCATCCCCATGGCCGAATCGTGTGCAGTGTGCAAATCCGAGGGGAAACCTGGTTGGCAAGCTGCCATGATGCGTTGCAGCTGGTGGTTGTGGATTGGAGGGAATTATCTAGCATGCTGCTCACCAAATGCTAAGACACGTGGATGCAATCGGGCCTGGCGTTTTGGGATGCTTTGCATTGGGCCTCTGAGGATGCTCGAATGCGAAGACGTATGAACTGACAGTACGAACGTCAAGGGAAACAAATCAGCCGTTCCAGCTGCCAGGAAACAATATTCCTACTGCTGCAGGCCTGCAAGTCACGACCAATATATGAACAACCTCATCTATGTATGTATAGTATCCATACAATTCTAGGCAATGTATCTTGAAAATCTAATAGCCTTACAAGGCGTGTCATACTTGTCCATGGTGGATAGGCGTGTGAATAAGGTATTACATTCTATGTAGATTGGGTAGCAAGTGACCAAACTGTGTCATGAGAATGCGACGATGGCCAATACTATCATCCGCTCTCTCTAGAATTGTCACTTCGAGGTTGTAGGGCAGTGGACCTACCTTCGGTCCCACTTAGTAGGTTCGGCATTATTTCTGACGAGTTGTTGAACCAGTACGGGCTCAGAATGCCTCCTACTATGTAGATTTATTAGCACCTTCAAAATGGCTAACATAGCCGAGACGGACAGGAGAATCATCGCAGAGGTCATGGCCAGAAGAAGGGTTTCGATGGAATAGACTCATCGAAATAATTGTACTGAGGTACTGAGGATCAATTTTATCCACTCACAACAAGTTACGCTCATTATTTTTCGCGCACGCTATACTGTATCAATCTGGGCTCTTGTTGTCGCCAAGTAAAATGAGAGAATGCGTCTCTCGGCCTCCCTGTGTCCGAATCTCATTTCTACACTATAGATAGGTACTGCCAAATAAAGACAAGGTAAGCCACACCCAGAACCCCGCACCATTTCCCCCTGCCAAAACAAATCAATCATCAAAAAAACAAAACTCCCACCCAAATTGTACATCTAACTCCAATCGTTGTTCCAAGGCCATAGGACACAGTAAACACTTCAATCCTCTTCCCTCCTTCCTAGGCAACAGAAGGTGCCACATATCTGCCAGAATTTCCACTTCTCTATTGCCCCACCACCGCTTCCACCGGTAGCACTGCCTGTCCTGCTCCTTCCTCGACTCCTAAGCGAGTCTGGTGTTGATACGCCACTTGCAGAAAACCCAATATTACCGTCCGTCTGGCTACTGCCTTCCCCTCTATCACTGCTAGCGACTGGTGCATTATGGAAAGGATGATTGGTCAAGGAACCATAGGACCTGTATCCTGATGTTGGAGGGCGGAAAGTAGGACCCTGGAGCGGTGTCCGAATAGGACTAGAAGGAGAATAATTCCGATTGAAGAATGACGCAGAAATTGGAGGTGTTCCACCAAGGGGAGGAGTAGGGGATAGCGGTGCATCTACATTATCAGCCAAGCGCTAATTAGTATATTGACCACATACGACATAGCAAAATTATCTCACCTCCATTACTCAAAGCAGGTATGGACTGGTATAATGGCTGACTGGGGCTAGCATAGTCATGCACTTCATCATTATAGTAATCGAAGTAATCGCTCCTCAGTGACTCTGTGCGAGTCTTCTTCCGTCGGCCTTGAGGCAGCAACTGAGCGTTGTCCCTATCGCTATCATCTCCCGAAAATTCGCTACTCGACTGCCGATCTAATGATCGCGGAAATGCCGATTCTTCCCTCAGGGTATTATTGCTCTTCTGTTCGACGATTGTCTCCAATCCTGGACTAATCCTCGGGTTTTCTGTGCTCCAATTCACCCTACTCCCGGCCCCAGCGTCCGTATTCGTTTCTGCTGTGCTCGGCAACCCATGTTCCTGACCTGCGTCCTCATCCTCGGTTATGCTGTCAATTCCGACATTGTTGCGCCGCACGGGCGCAAAATCCGAGCTTCCATTCCCAGAAGATAATCCTACCCCCTCCACCTCAGAGTCGGAGGCAAGTGGCGCTTCATAGATACTGGAATGCGGGGACGGCTCATCCTCTGAGGAATCCGCAAGTGGGGCTAGCCCCCCCCCGTGACTTTTGCGGGAACGGCTTTGTCGAGATGTGTGGGAGATGGCCGGAATATTCTCGCCAGTGCGAGGGGACATTATCGAAGCTGAGTTGAGAAAAGTGTATTATAGTGGCCTCCAGTATTGTTCGTGAAACCTTGTTTATTTGTTCAGCGCTTCGTTTCTCGTAACGATGCCGAGTCAAAGGAAAAGCATGGTGCGCCAACCGAAGCAACAAACTGCTCCAACACCGCTCAAATGAAGAGCCAGTTAAAAAAAAAAGAACAAACAAAGCGGTGGTGTGAAGCTGCAGAGAAATACAAAATGTCGCTGGACAGGATGCAGCTCCTGAGTGAGGGGGTACAGTACATAGGCCTGGCAGAACTCTTGGCAATTGTGGTCAGGTGATATACACAGGTACTGACATTGGAAGCATGTCCCCCACGTTTGTATTTTCGTGTCTGACTACCAACTAAATTTGCTTCACAGGTACTTTTGCGACCTCCCACCTTTCGAGCCAAGCCAATGCCGGCGAATCTCAACTGTAGGTCTCTCTACGAGAGGCCAGACTGACTTGTGGGATACCTACGCTGGATAGAGTCATTGCTGATGTTCCGGTGAATGTTATGTTGCTCCTTTATTAATAACGAACCTTTGGAAAGTCAAGCCAGCAGACATCGAGGATACTGTTTGACCAGCTGGCGCCTTATGGTAAGTATGGATAATGGTAATAGCCAAGTTACCTACTTAACATCCATAGGTCGAATCCCAGAGTCCTGGACACAAATAATTGGACTGGCTGCACAGCTCGAGGTTCCCTATACTTAAATCCTCCCACCAAAGGTAGCAGCACTTTACAGCTGTCCTTTGGCCCCGAACCAGGAATCTTGAATGTTTGGGAGTTATGCAGATTGATTAATTTGATACTGCAATGGGTGATCGAATTCTGGGCCAACGTTTCAGCTTCAGCTTTTCGTTCTGTATTCGTGGGGGCCAGCTCAGGACTCGGGGCTCGAGCGCAGCGCAGATGGGGGCATTTACCACTTGCTTTTTCCGATTATCGATCATGTTACATCAGGGCAATCTGTGAGAGGCACAGTGCATGTGAATACGAGTGCTTAGTATTGTATGAGCACAGAACAGATATCGTGAGCCGGATTGAAGCTTCATACTTCCAGGCGAGCCGTGTATTAGACTGTGATGCAGTATATCCAACGGGACAACCACTTCAAGCCCGCAGTGCACAAGAGACATAAGATGAGAGCCCCCGGTCTCTTTATTTTAAGCCTGAGGCCACTTGACAATGACAGGATATCACATATCACAACGTTGGCATTCTAATGCCGACTACCGTACCGAGCACCGAATCAGGCCACCTTACTTCCGCACCCTGCTCCCCACCCGTGACTTGTGGTATATAGCATTATCATTACAGGGCCTTTGTGGGCAAACGTCATGAAGCCTAGAAAGCTGGACCGCAAAAAGCTCGAGAGAAGTAGGTATAATGCTCCAAATGACTGCTGGTCATTGATGTTTCGGGAGAGTGCATATGTGGCAAGGACCATATCATATGTTATATATTGTGTTGGTGATATGTTGTCGGACAAGGAAGGATAGAGAGAGCGGTAAGGGGGTAAATGGCATGCAGGAGCCCATGTGACGAGTAACTTTTGTTAATGGCCAATCGTGAAGATAGGCGAGGAGGTGGCTATTGAGATACGGGCTGGTCGGTCGCAGGAATTGTGCATTAGAGAAGCGTACGATAAGTGGGATGCAAATTATGCAACGACTACGAATGCTTGGGTAAGTTTGAAAGGACCACTCATTCATCTAGTTGCTCTTCTCCCGTTCCCAGGTGTAAATGTTGCCACCAGAATAACCTGTTGGTTTACACGGGAGGTGTCCCTAGTCATGCAGGATGCAACAGACCCCCCCAATGTTCCTGGGCGTAAACATCCTTGTCAGGCCTCAGTTGATGTCTGGCTGTTAGCTTTGATGAAGGTTGGTCCTCCACCATACGTAAAAAACATGCAAAGTAAACTGGAGCCACAGTAGTTGGTACGCACCTATGCATAACTCACCAAAACAAATGCTGATTCGTAATGACGCGCTTATTACCCTAGGGTATAGCAAAATCTGCGCAGCTAGGCTTAGCAAAATGAAGCCAGCATCTTTCTGTGCCCTGAAGCCGCATTTAGATATGCGGCAGGATGGCCAAGTCTTACATTTGAGATCTGGATCAACTTGACGTGGCTATAAACCATGGAGTAGGTATAGGGAAGTAAACCTAACCCGGGTCCTCCCGACGCTTTCCTCACCTTGGGCCAACTTGAGCAGACCTGAGGATAGTGTAGGTATGATAGTGGTAAACGGCGTTAAGACACACGCTGATTCATGTCGAGTAGCTCTTAGAAGGCCAGAAGTATTATAGGCTGACTCAGCTAACCAGACCCCTCAGGGAGATATACCATCATTTCCAAGCTGTTACAATTTAGCTCACTTTTGCAAGAGGACGCCTTAGGTTACCCTGAACTGCGCAACCATCACAGCTCAAGCTCTTTTTAGACGTGTCAGCCTTTGGGTTAGTCTGGTTGTCACAACCCCTCGTAGAGCCTTTGGGTAGGCAATGATTTCTGTCTGGTCTTTCACCATTAGCGGGATTGTGCCATCCATGAAGCACCGTCGAAAAATGAGTAGCATAAGATCTAGATATCATTCACATTAGCATCCACTTGGGTTGTGCTTTTAGGACTCAGGGCCAAAACGGTGGGGCTACATACTTACTTCTCTCATGGAATGGTGGGCTGGTATCACAGCTCTATAGCACAGATGTAACGTTGTGCTGAGGAAGGTACGCTTTTCCGAAGCTTGTCCTTAGCTCAAGCCCCCAGACTTCTCTTGCAACTGCAACCACAACTTGAACATCTGCCCTATATCGCAATCGCTAAATATATATGACCAGACTACTGCACCACCCTTCTTGGAGCATCTCGGCACCGTTAGTATTGCAGCCCAAGCGGCCATGGCGGGGGTAATTCGGCACACCAAATATGTTTGCTGATAAGTAAGTGAGGCCTTGGCAAACCCCTAGACCCTAGTCTCCATATATACACTTTTTTTGGTTAGCCACATTAGGCACGGAAGTGGTAACGAAAAATCCCATCAAATGGTTCATGGAGTACATACCAAGGTGCTGCATGGACACCTACTTAAGTAACCCAGGCTGCACCATAGACCGGTCCAGTCACTCTGAAAACGTCACCATGTTGGCATTCGAGTCATGGTAGGTACCTGCAAAGAGTACCCATGTGCCGCAATGTAGCTGCTCACGGTGAGCTTTGCGTCAAGGCTGAGGAAAAAATAACAGTACCAGGAGCATCTGGCTCAACCTGAGAATTGCAACAATGTAAAGAAAGTACATGCGAGATACCTCCAGAGGTACAGTCTCACGACATCAACGGCTTCCATCTCATGCTCTATAAGCAGCCAATCACAACGCTCCAATCCATTCTATCCATTCCGTTTTGGGACCATCGGTCAGGAGGAGCACGGAAGCAATTGCCCAACGAAAGGTGGGATGGGGTAAGCACAACTGGTTGCACACTCGGTATGTCTTTCCCTTCTTCAGCAGAGGAAAACTGCAAAGGTAAAAGTTATAAACGACCAACGAGGGTGCCTCTGACTCGGAGATGAGGCAGGGATTCGTATTCGCCTTGCTGTCTGCAGGTTGAAGTCCCTTTTATTTGATGAAAGGGGAAGCCCCCAACAGCAAGGGTGAGAATCTAGTCTTGCACCCAATTTTCTATCGCTTGACGGACAGCCATTCAGGGTCTGAATTGGGCTTGAGGCTCCGACTCGGAACCACGGTGTCTTTCTTGGTCAGTTTTCGAAACAGCGTGAATTTAGCAACACCACATCATGTGACAGAGACTAACCAAGGAAGTTAATGCTGTTGATATACTAATGCCGAATGCCCACTGATGTTGAACCAAACGGAGGTGCATAAATATATTTACCTTGGGGGCCAAATCCTGGCACCAGGGTGGATGCATAATTTGAGTGAGACTTCCGCCCTGACTATGACTATCGCGTTACGGTGCAACATTCGCAAATGTGAAGACTAAAACGAAGCTGGACGAACTCTGACTGTTGGAGCTCAACTACAGTGGTCACGTCTTGAGCGGCTCTTAGACAGCCGAGATTTACCATACAGGGATAAATTGCTTATTTCTTCCGCAAGGTGGAATAAAGCGGCCAACTGCTTAGTAGTTCCTTGGCTGCATAAAAGCCCCTACGCATGTATTCTTTTTCTGATTTTCCTAAGGCTCGGGAAAGGCGTATAGACTCAAAAAAAATTAATTTTTTTTCTGATTTTCTATTCTTTGCGCAAGCCCCGTAAAACATATCGGGCCAACAGTCGATCAAGCAGGTCACACAGTTTTGAAACGGAAGGAACGTACTAGCACAGTAAGTTCTCTATCTACGGATATGAGTTAATTAGTTATTGATCGGTGAGCAGGATTCATACGATGGGCGACGATAATAGCTACCAGAAGAAGCGAAAGTCGAACCAGAAGGTGTCGTATTCGAATATGACCGTGGAACAGGCGAACAAAAGACAGAATTAGTTCAGTCAAAGGGATATGGATACCGGTGGCAACAATGTTAGCAGGCGCACAGTATAGCCATGAAGGTCTTGAGGCAACAAAGGAAATAGTTTATGACCGCATAGTCGAGTATCTCCAAATTGGAGGACATCCGACAGAATGGGACCCTGCCTTTGAGGAGAGCAGTGTAAACAACTTGATTTATTCTGTGATCGGTCCTATAATTCGCAATTTCATACGTACAACAGGGCGGCGGAGTATACAGCTGCAGACTGAGAAAGAGATTGTCTCGGAAGACGGGGAGACAGGAGGCAGAGAAGAATTTGCTATCATGGACCTAATCTCAGAGGACGAGGAAGTGTTTATTTTTATCATCGAAGCCAAAAGGACATCGGTTGGGAAGGGGATGAGGCAATGTTTTCTTGCATTGAAAGATGCTAGGGATGACCATAATAAAGGCGAAGGGATTGTTTACGGCTTTATCACGACTGGAGAAGATTGGAGGATGATTAAATACGATGGCACCTTTCAGATGACAGAAAAGTTTAAGATGTTATTTGATACATTGCATATCGTGCATACACCTTGCATATGCGCGCATATCTGCTATTCCCAAATAGGCAGGTGGAAAAGACTTTTGTTGTGAACCTCCATACAGTGGACGAAAATAAGGATAGATGGATGAAGGTTTGTTACTGATCTCGTGCCCAGACTCTTATCTACCTACGCTAAAATAAATACGAAGAGCACACACAAAGATAATTATGTGACAGATAAAAAGAGCCTTGGCACGAGATCAGTTCGTTACTCCGTACACCCCCTTAGCCGAAGGTAGCTTTAGCGCAGATAACCTAAGAGTCTGGGAACGAGATCATACACCCCCCTGGTTTATCTTGATCGGTATATTTGCTTTTGTTATAAAGTTGCATTTAAGCTATTTACGAATTCAGGCGCGTCGTTGAAGCACAAGTACAGCACAGACAGATTTCGTCATCGCCGCCGAGCGATCGGGTCTTTGAACCCTAGCTCTGCTGACACTTTTCCCAAATTCTTTCCCTACATGGCCCGGGACACCAATGATTGGAGCATGCCACCCTTCAACTGATACTTCAGGGCGAAATGGGATGCTCCTCATTAATCTCCTGGAGCGCCTGGATCTTTGCTCTGCCGTTCACTGATTGGTATCTAGGAAGGCCCCTGTTTGTGCCGGGTCCTTTCACTCAAGTCTTAACACAAATGCACAGCGGGGCACCTTGCTCAAGAATGGAAGACCACCAAGTGACAGCCTTGTACCACGAATAGTCCCGTGCGAGTCGAACCTTGAGTTTATATGCCCACCTTTTAAAAGTGTTTTCTGGCTTTCATTTTTGGTTTTTGCTACCATGTCTGGTACAATTCCCATATAAGGCCCTCTCTCGCTCCCCCCTTGGCTACCAAGCACTACCCCAACCAAAGGTCTAAGACCCCCAGTACACCTAGACTGTTGTGAATAGCACCTACGGTGAGCTACTCTGAGCTCTATTGTGATGGAGTGTTATAGGTACTAACAGTAGTAAAGTCTCAGCTCAATCTCCCCACAGACTTGATATCAGTCCATTATCCTCTGTACGCGGTACGTGGGTCATACAGCTGAATGCTGCGCACATCAAAACCATTCTAATCTGGGGCCGTTAGACCTCCACGAAAGTAGAAACTCAACCAGGATACGCAATTCGAGAATGCCTCAAAGGTGGATTTGTTGCTGTTGTGACAACGGATGGACATACAAACCAGGAGAAACCAACATATGCCAATATGATAACTGTGGCCACATAAAGTGCGGCGATTGCGAGGTCAGAACTTACGACAGCCTCATGGGCCCAGCTCCAGACACAGATTTACCCGTGTTTGGCAGGAGTGCTCTCTGTGGACGAATTTTCCCACCAGTGCTCAATCAACAACACATCAATCTTTAATTCAATAATTCCACTCAAAAATTATCGCATTCGAGAATTTGCATTTCAGGGTTGGGTTTTTTCTTCCGATATGGGACACACTATTAGATTTGGATCATGGCTTATGGGATTAGCATGGCGTAAAAGAATGGAAAACGGGGTTTTTTTTTTCTGTTATAGGGCTGGCTGTTTACTTTTTTAGTTGATTTTTAATGCCTCACGAGGAAACTGATAGGGGGGCCCATGGGACATTTACAATTAGGCATTTCATAATTGTAGATGCCATAAGTTGAAACCGCCCTTGTTTTTGTTTGTTTGTTTGATGCACCTCTGCTGGACGGAGTGTCGATGAGTGGGCTATGTTTCCTGGCAGCATTTTGTTCATCTTTATTCAGTACTCTCTTGCTTATTATTTCTTTCTCTGTTCGGGCCTCCCATATCTGGCACCTGTTCACCCCAGACTAGATCCGAGTTTTTTTGGTGTGGAGGGACAATTCAATGGGCTAGTGAACGCAACGTGGACACCTTCTCCCCAAGCACACCCCCCCCAGTCACACTTCTCAGCCCTAACTACCAACGTTGGCCCGAATCTCAAGTACAGTGCTGATTCGACTCACTTCAGAGTTGCGATAACCGCGTGATGGAGGGACCCCCGCAACCACTACATAACTCGAATAGAGTACCTGCGTTTGGTGCCTTCTGGTGTCATGTGACTCATGCCAGGCGGGGCCACAAGTCTAAGCCAGCAGGGATCCTATTTCGCGATTCATGATTTACGATCTTGCGCCCCCTACTGCAGGCATACCTAATAGTGCCAGGCGAGGACTCTCCAACAAGCACCTTGCATCAGATGAACCCGTGCAAATCTCATCACCATCACCATCACCATCACCATCACCATCACCATCATCATCATCATTATCATCATCACCACCACCACCACCACACCACCACCATCACCATATATAAACAACAAGCATATTAATAAACACAATGATGTTGACTATACCGAGATTAGTTGGGTAGATTCACCTCGAGTTGCCAGCGGCCACACCCAAAAAGTAATTTTTCTGTCTAATATCCCGAGACTCATTTGACTTCCAAATTTCTTTTATGTACAAACACTGATATCAAGTATGTTACAACTACTGATGTGAATTCAATTTTCCTCTGCCTATGATAGTCTCGAGGGTCATGGCGATTATTTGCCGTCTCCTTTCTTCGAGTTAATAGCCCAATTGAAGCCCGCACCCCGCTTCCAGTGTGATGAAGCAACCAATCATTGGCACCAAGACAGCCTCGCTCTGTCTATCCTCCACCCGAAGCCAGCATAAATGACTGTTATCTGGGCTCTGACAGTACATGCTTCTTGTACGGGGTTCCTGGGACATATATATCCCCGTGTCAAAGACATGGAACCGGGTCGTGTGCGCCGCTGATGGGCGGCCGTTATACCCAGTCCGAAGGATCTCTTCTGCTGGGTAGGTAGGCAGCCATCACGAAATTCTTAACTCCACCCCTGCATCCCACGCGTATGGAAGCCCATTTCATGCCAGCGCCCTCACAGCCTTGTGTGTTGCAACTGCCGAGATGCTCTTTGACTCGGATAGAAAACCCGATGCCTGCAGCACTTCCCCCACATGAAACCCCGAGAAAATATTTCGATGTTCTGGCATACAAAAGCCAAAAGACGATGTGCTGTGCCCCGCCACCCCAGTCTCGAGCCACCCTGCCGTCGGTATTTTTCCCGATCCCTCGGATATATCCTTTCAAACCATTCAAGAAAACCATAGTATGATTTAGAGCTGTCCGTGCTGGGTCTCGATCCGCCGGTGGTATTACTGCATTAAGCTGCGATAGTCCAAGATCTAATAGGGGAGATAAAAATGAGAAGAGCAAAAACACAATAAAGTACGAACTCCTGCAGGTTACATCGGCTGGAGCTTCCCATGCAAGTTGGTACACCAGATGTGGAGAATGTATATATCGCCGAAAAACACCCAACAGTAAACAAACACAGACCGTCCCAGTCCCAGGCCAGGGGGATCGGGAGCCGATCGAACATGCCAAAGTTTCATGAATCATTAACTCGTCTAGAAATGTAAGAATCAAAACCATCGTGGAACCCCTTTTCCCTGGATCCAGCGCGTGATTGTGGCTGGCTATAGCTCCCTTCCCCTCCAAATGTGTGGTCACATGGTAATCACGGACCCAAATGCCCCGCCTGGAGTAGCTAGCCCAGCTACTACCGCAGCCCAAACTGCCAGTCTAAACCCGACACCACGTCGTCCTAGGCCTTCCCAGCGCGGCCCGGCTCCGTTGGTTTTCAGTGGAATTTCCCCAACACACTTTACCCCGAACTCACAGCATCCGACTCGGCCTACTGAGTCCAAGGTACAGACTTGTGTGAGTGAGCAGCAGGCCTCACCGTGGCCGATGGTGCTGCAGTCGTTGTAGCCTGCGACGCAGAAGGAGCCCGTGCCGTTACCACCATAGGAGGGAGTAGTGGGGGAGAACTTTGAATCGGGGAGGTTCTGTGATGTTGTGTCATGTTCTTTGTTTTCGGCGGAGATGGGTGTTGAGAGTAGGAGGATACAGATTAGAAGCCCTAGGATGGACACGTGTGGTGGGTGCATCGGATGTGTGGTCGTTCGTTCCTCGTATCAGATTGATTCTCTGCAAGATAGATGGAAATCGAAACTTTGTCCCTGGGAAATTGTCGATAGGAGGGGCTGGAGCTGGCTGCGCAGAATCATATGGTAATTTGCAACTAGACAGGTAAATAAACAGGGTGAGCCCATGGCAACGGGTGGCTCAGCCCCAGAAGCTTGGCACGCGACATGTCAGGCTGATTACGTCGTCTAGGGCATTATTGCTTAACATTGCAAGAAAGAACATGAACAGACTATTCGGAACCAAGAATAATGCTCCCAAACCGACCCTCCAAGGAGCTATCTCCGGCGTATTTACCCTTCCTGTATGCATAGCTTAACTGTCGGTAACTGACCCGCGAATAGCTCGACACGCGGATCGAATCTATTGACGTCAAGCTAGCGAAACTCAATGCCGAACTTTCGACATATCAACAGAGGATGGCAAAGATGCGAGATGGGCCGTTTGTCCCCCTCTACAGTTCACATTCTGTGGGAGTGTAGTAACTTAAGAGGTTGAGTACAACAGGGGGAAAAGCGCGCTGAAACAAAAGGCACTGAAAGTCCTGCAACAGAGAAAGATGTATGAAGGCCAAAGGGAGCAGCTACAGCAGCAGAGTTGGAATATGGAACAAGCTGGGATGATGCAGGATAATTTGAAGAGTTGTTCTCCCTCCTCTTCTGCTTTGGTCCCACTGTTTACCCTCACATCATAGCAAATACATCGACTTCTGCCCCCCACAAGCACACAATTCTTATTCTTTCTTAGACAATACCCAAACCTCTACCGTATCCCGCATACTGTTCTACACATGTCTGCTCCTTTCTCCACCGAAGGCTGCAGTGGTAATGGGGCTAGCTACTGGGACATTGATTTCATATCATCTTTCATCCTATATGTTCGGTGGGCTGACGTCTTGGACGAGCCGATGGGGGCAGAGTGGTGAGGGGGATGTAGATGTTATGGTCACTGTTGATGCTCTGAAAACGACAAACAAGGAGTTGAAGAAGCAGTACGGAAAGATTAATTTGGATAAACGTACGTTTCCCCTTATTCTAGAGCCTCCAGAGAGCTTGCGGAGTGCTATGGTGGAAAGGGGCTTTCTCCTTACTGACATGACTGGTGGGGGATTAGTTGAACAGCTGCAAGATGAGATGGCAGATTTAATGGATGTATGTTATATAGCTTGACATTTTGGGGAGAGAAGGGGCTGACTCTAAAACCGCAGCTGGGAAACGAAATTCAAGAATCTATCTCCCGAAGCTACGATGTTCCCGACGAAGTTGATGAAGCTGAGCTGGACGCTGAACTAGAGGCCCTCGGAGAAGAAATGGAATTGAACGGGGGTTGGGAGGCGGAGGTGGGTGGAGCAGATACTCTACCCGCATTTTTGCGGGAGGAGGTGCCCAGTTTCCTGGAAGAAGGGAAGGGGAAAGAGCAGGAGCAAAAGGTGGCTGCTGGATAAATGGTGTGCAGTGTGGGACTGTACGATACATAGCAGATAGGAGCGGTGTAGAGCAATGGGATATGTTATATGGTCAATTGGCCACTGGCAGTATTGCTAATTTCCCAATGGTAGTTTTTACCTATTATCGCTGGTGGTGATTGTTTCAGTTGTTCGATTTCACGTGATGATGTTGACTTTCTTTCGCCAAGGCCGATCCAGTGTATCTGGAACTTTCTAACTTTCTCAACTCCCAGCTTTTTTTTTTTTTTAAAGGAGTCATTAATCGCATTCAGTTCCAGTTCTTCATCGCTCCTCTTTCCCCATACTCACATATTAATTTGCTATTGTTTTCTTAACTCATTCGGACCAATTGCCATCATACATTCACAACTGAAAGCCTCATCTCAGTACGTTTGGCCCAATTGTTTCTCTTCAGCATCATTGTTGTTTCATTCTTCCCTTTATGATGAAAACTTAAGCTGGCACCAGTCCGAGTGATTTGTACTCAATATTGTGCGGATAAGCTTTGCGGATTTTTGCTAAATCCTTTGTTCTGAACCGCTTATCTACTTGCCTTCTACTCCGTGATATTGGCCATCATTGAATTGTTTTGCTAACAAGGTAATTGATCCAGATTTCATACCAAACAACGGTAACCATGGTCCTTCACAACCCCAACAACTGTATGCTCCCACCTGCTCTTACAGACCCTGTGACTAACTTGATGATAGGGCATTGGGTTAACAAGGATGCCTCAACATGGGCCAAGAGCTACTTCGACGAGAACCTCACAAAAATCTCTGCCGAGGGCAATGGGGTATCAGCGAAGATAGACAGCGTATTGGAGGTTGATGGAGACGTCGACGTTTCCCAGAGGAAGGGGAAGGTGATTACTTTGTTTGATGTAAAGCTTAGATTGGAATATAGTGGTATGTTATGGTGCCTTCTTCAAGACTTTCCACTACTCTTGATGTTCCGAAACGCCGTTTTGTTTGTAAAAAAATGCGATGTTTATGATGTGCTTTGTGAGTACAGGTAGAACCGCCGACGATAAGACCGTTAGCGGGACGATCACTATCCCTGAGGTTGCACATGATACGGAGGAGAATGAGTATGTCGTACGTAACCCTCCACTGCCCACTCACTGCCCACTCACTCACCTTACCACACGATACCTTATCACCCTCCACCAAACAATTTCAGTTAACATGTCACCAAAAGTTTGAAATAAGCGCATACTCCGACTCGAAGGAGAAAGAACCCGTCAAGGATCTCGTTCGCCAAACGATTATTCCTCAACTCCGTAAAGCCCTTGGCAAGTTTGCTGGTGATCTGATCGCGGAACATGGCAAGGACATCCAACATGCCCCCGACTCCAGCCCAACATCCTCCTCTGCTTCCCCGGCGCCCGCTAAAGCCGCCTCTTCGGCTCCACAAAAGCCAGAAACGCCAGTGGTTTCCCGCCTCGGGCAGGTGGTTAACACAGTTACCCTAAGCGATACCGCGGAATTTCAGACCACAGCTGAGGAGCTATACACAACCTTCGTAGACCCACAGAGGGTAGCGGCCTTCACCAGGGTGCCGCCAGAATTGCTCGAACCAAGGGTTGGAGGGAAGTTCAAATTGTTCGGGAACAACGTAGAGGGTGAATTTTTGGAATTAGAGAAGTCGAAGAGTATTGTGATGAAGTGGAGATTTGGAGGATGGCCTGCTGGTACGTGGGCAAGTCTGAATAGCTTCGAGTATAGGGAGGTATACTAATGGCGGTATAGGTCACTTCTCCAAACTCACTTTGATTTTTGACCAAGGTTACGATACTACCGTCTTGAGGTACACTTGGGAAGGTGTACCTGTTGGTCAGGAAGATGTGACAAAGAAGAACTTCAATGAATATTATGTGAAGTCTATTAAGACTACATTTGGGTATGTATCCCGCCCTAGCTCTATTTTGAAGCTGTCGGTGTTTATTTTACTTCCCGCTGTGGTTACGTATTATCTACATTTTGGGGGATTTGATGGAAGGAATATGAAACTGGTGGGCGATTGGTGAGAATGCGTGGAAATGGTGTATTAGTAATTTGGGGTTTTCTACCGTTGACTTTTTTCCTATTTTTCGGCGCGGTAATCAACATCTGCTGACTGCCGATTTCCTTCTTTTAATAGCTTCGGGACCGTCTACTAATTTAGACATCATTGCTTGCCATCCCATGCACACTGCCCGCCTTTGTAACCCATGAAGCAGGACTACTTTATCTGGATTGCATGTCATGGCCTGGTGATGGAGGAGCATCGGCTTGGTAATTGACTTCTTTTTGCTACTTACGACGGTACGGATTAATTGGAGTTCGGATTTGTTTTGAACAACATATACAATTCTTCAGAGCAAGTGTTGGGGGCTTACAGCACCAACTGCTGCCTAAAGTTATCCCATTACATCCTCCTAAATTCCGTCCCTCAATGCGTCTCTTAATTCACACCTCCACTTGCCTCGTCTCCACACCTAGACTCCACCACAGCTTAATCTTCTTTCTCTGGAGGCTTTCCAGCAGGCTGTATCATTTTCTGTTTGGTTCACAAATATTAGCCATTCATGCATCAATACATTCCCGCCTCCGAAAGCCTAACTCTA
>Ga0307514_10000977_pt1 | contig 42574 bp, 34 predicted proteins | sample 16_EM_MG_FD_203088 | JGI IMG/M metagenome (GOLD analysis project Ga0307514, IMG submission 203088) | Populus trichocarpa ectomycorrhiza microbial communities from riparian zone in the Pacific Northwest, United States - 16_EM | ecosystem: Host-associated > Plants > Roots > Unclassified | place...
CCCATTTCTTCCATTCTTTTTATTAAGTTCCCCTTTGCCACGTGTGGAAAGGCTCCCTTAACATCCATCAACAGCACTGCCGCGGTATTCCCCCTCCCCCATGCTTCTTCAACTCTCTTCATCAACCTTCCAACCGCATCTATTGCTGACCTTCTTTTTCTGCATCCAAACTGCCCGTCATGAAGTAACTGCCTTCACTCACACTCCTCTGCTATTGCGTTTGCTGCTACCTTCTCAACCACTTTTCCCAGACAATTTAACAACGTAATCACCCTGTATGCTTTGGCGACTCCGTAATCTGGCTTATTCGGCTTCGGTATAACCACCCCCTTCGCTTCCTTCCAAACTCGTGGGTGTATCCCTAACCTAAAAGTTACTTTGACAATCGCGATTATTCTCGGAGCGTCCCACTCCCACAATAACCTTATTGCCTTAAATCCCAGTCTTTCCGGACCGGGAGCCTTCTTTACTGATTGATCGAACAGAGCCAATCGGATATCCTCATCAGTAATCTTCTTCCACATTCCTCCTCCCTCTTCTTGGGCCTTTCCCTCCACACCCTTCAAAGGTTTCGGGAACGCTTCTTCTTTAATCAACTCCACCTTTTCCTCCCAGGATTCCGCCACCACTCCATCCCTGGATTTCAAAGCCTTCGTCGTTTGTTGGCCCCCTGGTTTTGTATATCTCAAAGCCTGCCATACCTGATCCTTCGTTGCGGAGGACAAAAAATCCTGCCACATCTTCGTTTTCGATTGTCGGATTATTCTTTGGACGTTGCTTCGCTGCTTTTTCACTTGTTGCTGCGTCGCTTCCCCCCTTCTTCTGGCCCTCTTCAACGAGCCCAAAATCCTTCTGTTTTCTGCGATCTCCTCATTCCACCATCTCTTTGATCTCGCACAAACTTTAACTTTCTTGCAGCACCTATTAAGATGATTAGCAAAAGTCCGCTGTATCCATTCAGCTTCCCTCTGTAAATCTTCCTCGCTGCTTTCTTCGGTCAAAACGGATCTCTTCGAAATCTTGTCCTTCCACTCTTTTTGTGCTTTTTCATAATTTTCTTTTTCCCCCTCCGACTTCAGTCCTTCAATATCCCATCCCGTGACCTTTCTCGATACTTTGGCTCCCTCCCCTTCGTCCCATCTTAACTGGGCACACACAATCGCGTGATCCGAAGTAGTTGCCAAATCTGTAGATATCTCCGAATTGTCGGCCATTCCGGCTTTCGTTATGAAGAAGTCTATTAGCGATCTCGAAATTTCGCCATTTCTCATACTCGTATGGGTTGCTTCCCCATCGGTAACATCCGTCAAATCATACTCATCCATAAGATTCGTTAGAAAGACATCATCTCTTTTTGGTGGGCATTCCGGATCCCATCTATCGCTGTGAGCATTCCAATCTCCTCCTAACAGGATTTTGTTCCGCCCCATAATCTCCCTCCATCTTGCTGTCTGTGCCGGCCTGCCTTGGCTTCTCTCCCCCATCACCTGCCTCAGCTGATCGTACACATTCACCAACCTCATTTCTCTCCCCGTGGGAAATTTTATGTCGAACACCTGTACATCTCCGTCTCCCCCCATATCCACTTCCGAAAATTCCAGGTGTGTATCTCTTCTTATCGCGGTCATGGTTCTTCCTCCCCTGACCAATCTATATCCTGGGTGACTGATATTGTATCCCTCCTTTTCCACCACCGGTTCTTGCATCATCACAACATCAGCCCCCCAAACAATTCCCTTTTCCAGCGCAATCATCGTCGCATCATACCCCCTCCCACAATTATGCATTATGCATTTCACCATTGCTTCATGGGGGTTTCCGAGGTCCCTGCGCTGGAGCTTTGCTCGGTCGTCACTTGTGTCGAAACAACTTGAACTTCTGGCTCCTTTCCTGACTGCTCATCTGATGGAGCCTTCTTCTCGGCTTCTGCTGTGGAAGGTCCCCCATCCTCAACTTGATCCGGCTTCTTCTGCTGATCTGTAGTCACATTTCGGCGTTCCCCCTCTCTCTCCTTCCAGGTTCGCCTTTCTTCCCTCGCTGTCTTAATGGCTTCCTGTTTCTTAACACAAACATTAGCCTTCGCGATATGGTTACCCTTGCAATTAGTGTTAGCAACGGTTCCAACCCGCTGGAACGGTTCCGGGTTAGGGTTGGAACCCGAACCGAACCGTGGCAACGGTTTTACCACATGAAAAACCCGGACCGCTGGCATTTGGGCCGGTTTCCACCTCAAAACGCGGTCTTTGCAAGCCCAGATATTTCGCTCCAATTAAGTATTTGAGTTCTGATCGTATCATGACATGATGTATAGGTAGATTGTGCAGTTTTAGCCGCTCTTTCACCTCCCGCTTTCAGATTTGCGATCCGACCAATATTCGTTGAGTAGCTGTCGAAAACCCGCGAAATTTGCTTAAAATCTACCCTTATTTCACAGCCACTCACCGAATATCAGTCGGATCGCAAATCTGAAAGCGGGAGGTGAAAGAGCGGCCAAAACTCCACAATCTACATATACATCATGTCATGATACGATCAGAAGTCAAATACTTAATTGGAGGCAAAAATGTAGGAACCGCAAAATGGACCCGCGGTTCGGTTCCTACCCGGCCAAAAAACACAGGGTTTCGGTCCGGTCCGGGTAACGACCCAGCCCTAGTTGCTCGGTTCGGTTCCTTGGCGGTTCCTAACCCGGACCGGGGTCTCGGTTCCAGGTCCAACCCGGACCGAAGCCGGGTAACCCGGAACCGTTGCTAACACTACTTGCAATTGACGCATTTGTCGACGTTATGGGTGCAATTCTGTCCTGCATTCGCTTTGCAACCTACTACGTTGCACTTGTGGTCCTTCGTCAAATGTCTTCCTGCACACAACATGCAAGCCGGCATCTTTAAAGCCCCACACTTCGCCTCAACATGTCCCCATCTGCTGCAAACTCCGCAAAAGGAGTCTGGTCCGGCGGTCGCAAACCTCTCTACCTCATACTTTGTCCCCGCCGCTCTCAGCCCTCCTTTCAAAACTTTCTCGGCCATTTTACTCCCCTTGACCGCAAACACCACCCACGATGCTTTCTTCCCCTCCGCCTTCTTCTTCTGCACATCCTTCGGTCCTCCAATCCAGCTGATTGCGAGGGGCAACACCACCCCCTCGTTCTCAGCCTGCAATTCTGACCTCAATTTCTCCAGCCCTCCTCCAGTCTTCTTTCCCAAATATCTGTCGAAATTGACGCCGTGCATTTTCACTCTCTCCCAGAGTTCATTCGTCTCGATGTCCACAATTCCTGCGTCCACCTTTCTCGCCGCCCTAATCACAACTTCCCTGTACTTAATTAGCATATCCGCTGTGGCTCCAGGGGTCGTAATTGTTGACAAGCATCCTCGGGTGTTCCTCGTCACTCCTTGAATGTGCACGAAATGTGGAACCTTCGCCTCAAAAAGTGCTCTGTTCACTTCTGACGAGATATCCAAATCTTTCTTCTGAGAAAGAGGGAGCCCATTATCCCTCTTAAAGGTAACTCTCCTCTTCTCCATCGAATTCTGTCCTGGGGGGACCGGCTTCATCTCCTCCTTCTTCTGTTGGCCACTTCTTCTCACCTCAGTAAAGCCATCCCCCTTCTTCTTACTTTCACCCTGACGTTGTTGTTGCTGTGCTTGTCCGGGCTGTTTCTTTGGTGGCGGTGGGGCTGCCGCTCTCTGCGCCCACGTCTCCTTCTTCTTTTCTTCCGGTTTCTTAACCTCCGGACTCCTCTTTTCTGGCTTCTTAACCTCCGGCTTCTTAGTCCCAGCCATTGGTCCCTTCGGTACCTCCTGTACCTCCGGTTTTTTCGCCTCCTTCTTCTTTTGTTGCGGTACCGCTGGCACCGCCGGCTTCTTTCTCAGGATCGTAACCTGTCCCACCTCCAAGCGCGGAAACTCCTGCCTAACTCCTCCGGGTGCAATCACCGGCGCATGCTTGGATTGCTCCAACGCTGGCTCATCCACCTCCATCTCCGCCCGGATCGCTCTTTCCACTTTCTCATTCTCTTCTCCCGAAAAAGTCGCTCCCAGCTCAAATTCTATATCGCTCATATCCTCCTCCTCAGGGGTGGCTTCTACCTGTTTCCCCCTTCGAATTTCATCCTTCTTTTGGCTTTCCTCAGCCATATCCTCAAATCTCTTAACCACCCTCTCGGTTAATTGATCCACCATTTTTTCCATGCAAGTGCTCATTGCATTTTCAATCGTCTTGGCCATGTTCACCGGTGCGATCTTGGCCAATCTTTTCTCCATCTTGCTCAATCTCTCATCAAGCTTCTCCCCCCTAGCCTCGTCTTCTTCCCGACTCAGCTCCATCTGCTCTTTAATTTCCATACTGATTTTTCTCGCGCTCGTTACCGCCACATCAGTATGATTCTGTCTTGCTGCGATATGGTTCCCCTGTTCCCCACACCACTCCGCATACTTTATGTCGTATTCTTCTCTTCCGACCATAAAATCCCTCAGCCCATTAGTGTTCCGAAGATACTCACCAATAAAAGCCTCCAGATTAACCGGTCCTTTCTCATTCGTCAACTCCTCTGCAGGCTTGGCCCAATCAGCCTCCAACTTTCTCCTGCTTGGCGTCTGCGGCATATTTGGGATTGGTCGATCGGGCGTTTCCGGCCTCTTAACTCCCTTCCCCTTATTGCGCTTTTTTCCCTTCTTTGTTGGCGTCATGTAGGGTTCCTCATCCCTCCACTCCACCTCTGTCATCGCTTCGTCTTCGCTGTCGCTGATTTCGAATTTCCTGGGAATGGGTGTGCTGATTTTCATAGTCTCTGCCACTCCCCCCTCCTCTTCCTCACTGCTCGCTGCTTGTTCACTGGTATTCTCCTCCGACTGAATATACCTCGCAGCCAAAATCGATCTTCCGCTCGTTCTCGGGGTCGCAAAAGGATCCTGGGAAACCGCGCTCGGAGGCATAGCTAAAATGCTTCCCTCATATCTCGTAGATTGAGTTTGTTGAGGAAAGGAACCCTCCCTTTCTCCGTAACTCGTCGATGTCGGGGGCATAGCCTCCCTTGGTGTCTGCGATGGAAACGAAATTTCGCTTCCTCCGTAGTTCGTGGTCGGTGGTGGTGATGACAATGAAGAACCATCACTCGAAATCGTCTGAACTCCCGCTTGTTGGCTAAGCCTTCATCCATAAGTGTCGCATTTTGCTGGTCCCCAGACCGGTTCGATAACTTGGCTCAGGTGTCCGCTCTCCCTCGCCTCCTTGTTGTGAATCCTGACTGCCTGATTAAAAACCTCCCTCGGCAGTGTAACCGCCTCAGGCTGCTCAACCAGCTGTCCTTCTCCTTCCCTAGCGATCTCAGATGTCGTAGCGGTTCCGTCCGGGTCAACGAAAGATCCGGTTATTGCATTGTGTCTATCGAGCACTTCCCCGATACCGCTTGTAGGGGCCTCGGAGCCAGAACGGGACTCCTCAGCCATTTTCTTATCGAGCCTTTCCTTTGCTTTCTGAAAGGTACTCTTTTTTGCTCCAAAGAGACTCATTTTGGCTCCTAGGTAACTGAATTCAAAGAAAACAGCTGAAAACCGAAGCAAAAGTTTTCTGACGATAATAGATTTGATTGGACGATAACGGTCTTGGCAAAACTAAGAGGTGGTGTGGTGTGTTGTCGGAGGTGTGTAAACAATTCCAGTGTGTTGGCCATTTATGTCAACCAACTAGAACTCGACCTTTAGAAGATTGGTTGCTAATATTAAAAAGACTACAGTCCGCGCAGTTACCAACGGTTGTTCCCGGCTTGCCAAGTTCCAATCAGAACCCAGACAGGCCTTCGCGAACACTGAAAACATGGTTGGAAAGGAGAATGTAACTACCGTATAATCCTGATAGCAAGCCATAGCAATTTTACTGAGGGTTAGGACTTATTGCTGCGGCTAACTCTTGGAATTATACGGTAGCGTCCTAAAGGGCACATACTCTATCCTACGACAAGCTCCCTGTGCCTAGCGAATAGAGGGTATCGGGAGGTATATTTTCGAAGTTACAGGTTATATCAATGACTCTTGCCGTATCCTCCGGATGCTAAGGCTGTGGTAGCTCGGAGAGTATATGGTTGAAACTCCGAAATATATACCACCAGAAAACGATGACTACTAATTCGTTTTAACGAGGAGTAGATGGTGGTATCTTAAAAGATTTTAGAGGGGGAAGGGAGGGAGAGCAATGTTGTGGTATGATACTTTACAATATTTACTTTAAGGTTATTCTCACGACTCTCGTTTACAGTCTCTTTTTGACAATTGTACCCGGACTTAAAAGAGATAGGCCAAGACGGCTAAGGTTTTCATCGTGTGCGTCATTGAATCAAACTATCTGTCAAGCGGTGAAAGTAACCCAGCCGACAATGGGTAGTATCTTAATTGTGCTACAATTATAACGATTTATAATTCCGTATTCCCACAATATTCCATAATTGACAGAGAGATTGTAGGTTGCACAGTATGATTTAGCACAAAGCACTGAAGTAGGTACAGTGAAGAAAACGGCCCGTCTACTCTACGGGTAAGCCTAGCTCTGAGCTGTCATCTAGGCATAGGAAGGAACTATCGCAATAGGCTGTATTCTTCAGACCTTGGCACCTATATAGGGACTTAGGTTATCTACCATTGGCGTGAATACTGCTCAATAGGTATGGCGAGGGATAGTATGCACTAGCACTCCAGTTTGACCATGGGCGCCAAGCCTGGTTTTATCCCCGTATAGATCGAATAGTATCCCCTTCGCTGATATTCTATGCCGAAGAACACTACCGACTAAGAATGGCCTAAAGATTTTAACTTTGAATGATAGTGTTTTTTGGATACCGGGTGATTTTAAAAGCATACAGACACGCACGTGATTATACCATCGGTTGACGGACACAAAGGCAGTATCATAAATCAAACCGGCCAATCCATCAACATACTAAAACAGAGGCCTACACCTAGTGAGCTGTGTGGTACGTCCACGTTCTGGCCCCAACACTGACCCCAATATTTCGACCCGGTGCGGGCAATGTGTTGAACAATCAGGACGGATGATTTCTTTGTTACATATACATGATAATAGTTGATTCTGCACAGCGGAGAACTTCGTCTCTAGCCTAGCCTATACATGTATAGCTAAGCTCAGGCTGAATTTATTGTCGTCACAGAGAAGATATCTACATATGTACAACTTTCTACCCTTAGGTACGTATGAGTGAGTTTTCATGATACTCTTTTTTTCACGGGACGAACGGAAGGAGCACCTTTTCGAGAGCGGAAAGAGCTACAAGTGACATCAAGAAAGAACCCAGCAGACATGGAAGATATCTTGATACAGAAACCGTTATCTCACTTGCTACATCTGACTACATCCGCGGGGCATTCCTCGGTGTTGTACGGAGATATGAATCCCGATGAAGGAAAAACATACGCAAAGTTCACGAAATCTCGGCCATGAACCCTTATCATGCGCAGCACATCTCCCCGGCATCAGTTCTATCGTTTCTCGGGTTCTCAACCCTCTGTCATGACGTTAACCCTGAACTGACTCTCACAATGTCTATGATAAGGATCAACACCATGTGACGCCCCTGTAGCCTGCAAGTCTAATCAGGCTAGCTCCTCAAATCATCAGGCTTCACCATCTACCACTCGAAACATGTTACGTAGGCGCTGACGTACTATCCTGGCACTACGCAACCATATAGCGGCGTTATGTTAGGATCTGAGACATAGGATCCGAAACTGGTGAAGCAGGGCTGCAGTAATATGCTATGGTGCTTAGGTCTAGGCCTGTCGGTATCATCTCTCAGCCGCAGCTATCACTGTGCTCAACGAGGCTCGATGTGCTCAGTTATCAACTCCTCGCAAATCAATGTCCAGAGACCCAGTTTCTAGCAATGGCTAGCCGGATCTTGTTGTTGCACAATTTTTACACGAGGAAATAAAAAACACAGCTTCGGTTTGGTTCTGCCTTCTTGAAACGTGTCATGATTCTATGGGGGTCTATGCAACGTCATCCAGCGTGTAACTCAATGTCGTGCTTTAAAAACGCCGTCGACAAAAGCAGAATGACATGAACATACTCGTTCGCTACAGAGAAAAATATTTGAGATGCAGACGCCTGTTTGGTTTTCTTGCAGATACTCTTTATTGGTTGTCTGTCTTCTTTTTATTGGCTTATGCGTCTCAAAAAATTTCCCTATCCAATTAAGTTCGATGCGCATCATGCTGTGAAACATGACAATCTGATGCCGTTCTGTAACTGTGTAACAGTGCGGCCAGTCATTGTATGCATCGCAGTCAATAATCATTGTACTTCCACGTAAATTTGTGCTGAGGTGGCAATCCATGTTCAAGATCATTGCATTGGCGCGAATCGTATTGAATGCGGTGGCGATGATGCTGTCAAATGCGTAGCTATGCTATATTAGGTTTATAGAACCTGGTCTTGTGGAACTAATCGGTCTTATCCATCGTCATTACCTGCACTTAGTATGCACCCATAGGCATACGGCAACGGATATAATCGCTACTACGGAGCATAATACGCAGCAATGAAAACTGTTACGATATGGAAGGGGAGAACCGTGTGAATAGACTAAGGTACAGAGAGAAGAGAGAAGAAGAGAGACACGACATATATACAAGGGTAGCTAGGTACTTTATGTCCTACCGGCTATGTGCCTTGATATCAGCTCAGCTGAAGCTCAGCTCGGTCAGATCCATATGCAGCAGTTTTCCAGACAGAAGAAAAACAAAACTACCAATATCTCCCACCTAACTACGTAGAAGATACATATCACCTATCAAGTTTCGGTAACTGCAATCATTATTAACAACGAATTGGATTCCGTCCTCTTATCTAACGCGCAGCCTTCTGGTATCTAATCCATAAGGACCATTTTATTCCACACCAACTTCTTTGGCAGGATGGCAATATAATCCGAATCAGTTTCCAGCTAAGATGTCGCATTCATAATTTGAGAAAGAATCTCACCATTCCTGACGACCGCCTCCTAAACCTCACTCGATCAAAGCGGGAAAGCGTCGGCCTTTCTGAGAAGCCAAAAGAGATTCCATCATCACAATACCTAACTATCGCAATGTCAGAATCCCGAAGCAGACGACAATACTGGTTATCCCGCATGAAGAGCCCATTTTCAACAGCCTCGACAAATCCATCAGACTTAGCGCAGCTACTGGATGGGGATCTGGGGGGATCAATGGTGTCTCTACAGACTGTAAGTCACCGGAATTAGTGCTAACGATTTGCATAATCTAATAAAACTCAGGAACTGGAGAGAACCGCTACCACTGATGAACTGGGCCCAGAATACAGCCAGCCCAAATCTTTTGATAATCCGGCGGGGCATCTACATAAGCGCCGCGATACAGCACACTCCCGGGTTGCTGCTACCGACTGCGGTACTGAGCTACCACTTGGGGGCGTTCATAACCTTGCTAATGGCATTAGCTATATTGGCGGTGCAGAATCTGACAATGAATGGTGCACTGATGACGAAATAGACCCGGAACACGAATCATTTCTATGGGATCCCAGTATAAGCTCTGACGAGGATCGCGAAGTTAGCAGCTCAGTTCCTGCCCCAGAGGACTGTGGCCAGTGCAGTGCCGTCGATAACATAAGCTGGTGCAACATTTGTGATGCCACTCTTTGTCTCAAATGCTGGGATCAGCAGGCTGCCCACCAAAGCAAGAGCGACCGCAAGGGGTCGAGACATGGAAAGCATGAAAAGATGAGTTTGGATCATCGGAGTATATTGCAGTGGATAATCGAAGCTCGAGATTCGTCAGACGATGGTCACCCTCACCTTTCTAGCTATGAATCCAAATGGTTTGGTGTGACAATAGGAAGTTCCGGAGTCTCCCTCGATACTACTCGTCGGTATGGAGAGTTGTCGATAGATGTAAATAATGAAAACGACCAGTACCCTTCTTTGATCAGTTTCGTAGGGGAAACTGGCGCTGGAAAAAGCACAATGATCAATGCTCTAATCAAGGCAAGTGTTTACACCAATTCCAAGCGCGGCTTCTCATATTACTACAGATTAAATTCTTGGATAGGTCAAAGAGGATTCAAACACCAGTTATTGGACATCCCAAAGATTTGAGTACTCCAACGAGTGGCGACGTGCACTTGTTTGCAGATCCGTCTACCATAAATTCAGACAGACCATATCTATACGCTGATTGTGAGGGGATGGAAGGCGGCACCAATATTCCAGTGGCGGTGAGAGCAGTTAAAAGGTTTTCGATGCTTGGAAACTTTAAAAGTCGGATCAGGCTCAAATGGGCGAAGGGTGAGCAAAAGACTCGTGAGTGGATGGTGAGGCAATTCTTTCCTCGCGTCCTCTTCACATTCTCGGATGTCGTGGTATATGTCGTTAAGAATTTTCGGTAGATAACCAAGTACCCCTTCTGCTAGACTATACTAAAAACAGTGTAGGACAATTCATATGGTTATCAGCCGTTTAATCAGATGGGCAGATACTGTTTTCCAGACGTCGGTAAATCAGCCAATGCTTCCATATGCCATAATTGTTGTCAATGCGCTGGATGATGAAGTACGTGGCCCCACACCGATATGGTAGCTAATATTGACACCCAACCAGAATGAGGGAAATGACTCCGAATGGTGGTCCGATAATCTGGTAGAAAAAGTACTTTCCGAGGACGTTTTGAAATTTGTGGAGACGGATTTCTTTATCGGAGGTGTGATCAAACAATGGCGAGAAAGAGACAAGAAAATTGTTACCCTCCTGGATTTAGTCCTCTGTTATTACAGCGGCATTCAGATCATCTGTATCCCGCACATCAAATATTCCAACTCACCATCTATACTAATCGCACAGTACAATAAGCTACACAACGCTATCAGCACTGCAACTACCATAACTCGTCAGCGTCGGCGCGACGCAGAACTGCTTATGAATAGCGAAGAGCTAGATATCTACTTTGGATACGCGTTCGACCATTTTTCTACCAGCCCTAACATCCCCTTCAACTTTCTTAGCGCTGCATTTCACCACAATCCTGTTCGTGCGACATTTAAAACACATATTTTGAAAACAGCCATATACTTCATGACCACTCGATCTTTCGACAACGGCGCTGAAATGTTCGATCTCCTTGCGCCACTAGTCGCTTCCAGTATCCTATTAGACGTCTGCCGTAAGGGCTATCCGCAAAAGTGTACGGTACACTGGTTACCAAACCGAAACATTACATTTCTTGAGAGTACAATTGTACCGTTTGATATATGATGCTGACTAGGAGATAGATAATGCAGCTGAAAATGTACTGAAAGAATACGAGCCATTTTGCCGAGAAGCAATACAAGAGTTCTATAGAGGTCACTGGCCATGCAGCTATGTCGGCAATAGAGGGCGATGTGTCAATGTCTCGACCAAGCACCAAAAAGGACATCAGATAGGAAATGGACAAATTGTTGCTGCTGGAAGCTACGAACAAGAGAGATACTATCATCCAAGGAGAGCAAACGGTGATAATTTCGTCGAGGAGGTGTCTGAACAATACCAACTACAATTACGGGCCCTAATTAACCAGGAAGGTCATCCTGCTGCCAACGAGAATGACGAGACACCCTTCGGAAATGAAGACAAAGTTCAATTGCGGCACGAGGCCGCTGAAAAACACAAAGCAGTTCTTCGCAAGAAGCCATTCTGCGACTTGTGGAACCCCGGAAGTTCATCTGAAATTATTTCAAGTCACAGCACGTGCTTTTGTTGTTTATTCTCTGCACCTACGCACCCCTTACCGTGTGGGCATGTTCTTTGCGACCCTTGTGTGGATGACTTTTCCAGACGCAGCGACCCATGGCTGGTAATCAATTGTTGCCCTCTCTGCGGGGAAAATAGGGGTTCAGTTCCGGAATGGCGCCTCATGAAAGATGCCGAAGAGGCAGCTCCCCGAATTCTATCTCTAGATGGGTTTGTTACCCAGCTAGTTCTGATCAAGCACAAATACTGACAATTCGGGTAGGGGAGGAATACGGTCTATCATGCAATTGGTGATTTTGTCAGAATTGGAGAAGGAAATCGACCTCGGAGTACCAATTCATGAATTTTTCGACTTGATTATAGGAACAAGGTGACTATCACAAATACCCGTTGCATGTGAAAGTGATCTGATGATCTGTTGTTAGTGCAGGAGGTATAGTCGCAATTGGACTGGGAATATGCCGACTATCGGTAAACGAATGCAGCGATCTCGTTAAGAGCTTTGCAACAGGTGCTTTTACTAAGCGTACGGGAAGTGGTCTGCCGGGGGTTGGGATCTTGGTTGAAGCCATTAACCACAGCCGATACCAAACGACAGGGCTATCTACAGTTCTGGAGAGCGGCTTCGGAGAAAATTCTAACAAGAGGATATTCGGCGAGACTCATGACTGGAGCTCAAGAAGGCCAGTAAGGGCAGGAGTTACTTTAACATCATCGACCGGTCATCCCTATCTCCTTGCCAATTACAATCGTGCTCTACATGACAACGGTAGAAATAAATCCAGATATTGCGGATATAATGACTGATAGCTTCTCCAATAGCGTCCGGGTACGAATTTTTTCGAGCGGAGAACAAAAACAAAGAACTGAAAGTCTGGGAAGCGTATGTTCATCCGAAAGATGTCTGCACTATTCTCTGGGAGTATCAAACTAACTTCACACTGCCAGAGCTCGAGCCACATCTGCAGCCCCAAGATACTTTAAGCCGTTTTACCACCGCGAAACAGGCCGCATCTTTGCGGACGGCGCACTATGCTTCAATAATCCTGTCGAAATAGCGGATAATGAGCGAAAGCTGCTGTGGCCACGCCATGACCGTCCCGACGTTCTCCTGTCAATCGGGACAGGAGTTGAGAAGCAGTTTGGAAAAATTCCAGAAGAGATACCCGACAGAGCCGAGCAGACAAAGTGGCATCCGCTGGCCTATATCAAAAGACTGAGGGGTATTGTTACTCATCAAGTTGAAATGAATATGAACTCGCAGAAAGCCTGGAAAAACTTTGTTGCAAAGCATCAGTCGGAACTCACGCCGGACGAGTTACAGTATCGCTATTTTCGCCTGAATGTAGAATTTCCAGATCGCGTCCCCAAACTAGATCAGGTCGGAGATCTAGATAGCCTTCAATCTCTAGCTACCAGTTTCTGCGAAGCCAACAAACAATTGATCCGATCAGCGGCTGCCAAGTTGGTTGCGTCCTTGTTCTATCTGAAAGTCAATAAAATCTTCACCAAGGAGAAGCGTGCAAAGTATCAAGTGCAAGGTTGGTATTGGGGCTCAACACACACTTCCCACATTTGCTGATTGGAAAAGGAACTATTCTTTGTCGCTTTGTGGAAGGCTCTACTGAGTTGGACAGACTCCGCGAACGACTTACCTGCGGGACATATTACTCTCAGTTGATACCACTCTTTTACACGACAGTAGGCCCGCAAGATCAGGAACTTCGTCCGTTAGCGAACACTACACCCTCTCTCATCATCCCTGGAAGTGTACCGTTCCAACTTACTATCGAGTTCCGCGTCGGGAACATCGAAGAACCCATCGGAATATATTTCGGCAATGGGTGTGGGCAACAGACATCCGCATTGATAAGCGGCTTTCCCTGTTCTCTGGTCCAGCTCAAGAAACTGCACCGAAATCGATTTGGTAGGGCAATAATTCTCTAAACCTCTCCATACGCTGCTACGTACTTATAAATTGATATAGACCGCCGAGACTCGGGTATATCTGACTTCCCAGACGAATCATACCAAGGCACTGCAATGTAGGCTAGATGTGAAGTGAGTTCGCCAAGGAGGAAGCAAATTAGAAGTTTATCGCATATTTTAGATAGAATCTACGGACAATGCAGGTTTGGGCGAGTGAATCGTTAACATAGTGGAGGACTTTTGCCCAACGTCATGTGATTTCTTACATATCTTCGAATCACCTTTTCTCTTTCTTTAGCTCTTTGTATGTATGAGTACACGAGACAATCGACAAGTTTTCACCTTAACGCTACGCGCATAAATGTCCATATGAATGTCAATCAACAGAAGTTTGCTGCGAAAGTGAGGTGGAAATTTTGAGTACGTTCCAATGACCCAGAAAAATCATTATGGAAAAGGGCACAGGCTTTTATTCCATAGAATCGTAAGTCAAGCGTTTTGGCAGTCTCACTGTGAGATTGTACCATGTATGTGTTCTGACCTGTTTGTGGAATCGCTCCATCCATGGGCGGGCAGTACCATCCATGGACTAAGCGGTTCCACGAATGGTACTACCATTCATGGATCCATGAGTGGGACAGGTGAAAGTAAGGTATGCAAATTAAAAAAAATTCTTTGCTTATAAAATAAGTACGACTAGATATTACTTTTACCAGTCCATTGGCTTCGCTTTGCTTCACCCCTACATATCTTTATTTTTCTACTAGCATCGGTGGCGGCTTTGCCGCCCCCAGGATTCGAAACGTTGAGCATGGTGGACTTGTTACGATATCAGGCAGATCATCTAGACTTCTGCTGTGTATCCACCACTGTGTATCTTGACTTGGTGCTGCTGTGTATCTGCCGCTGTGTATCTGCCGCTGTGTATCTGCTGCTGTTTATCTGCCACTGTGTATCTGCCACTGTATCTACTGTGTTGTATATCCGCCACTGTATCTGCTGCTGTATATCAACCACTGTGTCTGCTGTGTTGTATATCCACTGCTGTATTGTTGAGAGTGATCGAGTACAAAGAGAGATTGAATTATCTATCGTACAAAAGTGATTGTCTACCGAACTATCTAATGGTAGAATCCATGCCTTTATATGTCTAAGAAATTTGAAGTTCGCTGGAGATGGTAGAGTGGCGCCGGCAGTGGTGAATGGCGGGTGGTGAGTGAAAATTTGTGAATGAGTCTACACAAATGACTCAGTGCATTAGCAAGCACTCTCCAATCCTTTCTAGCAGCTTCGATGGCATTCTAAAAACTTGTAGGTCTTCGGGATAAATCCTGAGTCAACATGTGGATATCCGCCACTGTACCCGCCCCTGTATCTGCCAGTGCCACACTTGCCACGTGGCAAGTTCACACGCCCAATGAGAATGCTTTGAGCAGACAAACCAAGTGTATAACTATTAGCTAAGCCTATTTGCTTTGCTTTGCTGCCATATATATCTCATTTATAAGTTCACTGGCTTTGCTGCACTGCTATATACTTCTTTACAAGTCTATTAGCTTCGCTTTGCTTCTAAATACCTCTATTTTTTCTATATGCCTATTTGCTCTGCTTCACAGCCATATATCCCAGTTATCAGTTTACTGGCTTTGCTGCACTGCTATATATCCCTTTTACAAGTCCGTTGATTTCATTTGCTTCGCTGCCATATTTCTTTTACCAGTCAGTTTGCTTTGCTTTGCTTCTATATATCTCTTATATTTTATAAGTCCATTTGCTTCACTTTGCTTCTATATATGTTGATTTCGATTCGCAGCTATAATTAAATAATAAACTCCATGCTTCGCTACTACTTTCTCACTCTCTACACAGTAAACTCCACAAAAATCACTTGCTCAAGTTAGATGCAGTGTTTTAAGTAACAGTATAGCATTGACATGAAATGCCTTGTATAGAGGAAAATTATTGGCTTTGCTGTGCTATTTTACTGACTTTATCTGTAATTACTTTACTCAGCTAATTTTACCAGCAATTAAATTGCTGCTTCCTCTTAGTGGGGAGACTTTAATTTGCGTACCTTATTTTCACCTGCCCCTTTCATGGGTCCATGAATGGTGGTACCATTCGTAGAACCGCCCTGTCCATGGGTGGGCGGTTACCACGAATCGGTCACAACATATGCCAAGTGTGGGCTACCTGATGTTGTGCTGATAAATGTGATACTGATGGCATTGTGTTGCGGTTTTACCCCGGGAATCTTATCTCTGACCCTCCTCCCCATGGAATCTTATCCCCCAATTTTATGAGAGATACAGTGTTGAGATACACTTAGGATACATTCTTGTGACACATCCGCGATACATATACCCAAATACTTGAGATACGTTTTAGTGATACATATCCAGTTAATATAATTAGAAGACGTAGGGTGACACTAAGATACATTTACGGCTACGTAAATATATAATTATGTATCGTGCCCGATATATTAAAGGGGTACATTTTCGGGTCCCTTAGAAAGTACGCTGTGCTGCACATTTCAGTATAAATTCACGCTACGTACCACCTGGACCATAGCAATACATGGTTGTACGGACACCGGAAAGTGAATACTTCCTTTCAACTATTACTCGGTAGCTCCCACTCAAATACTGTCCCAATTTCCTCTTTAATGAAACATCACGGAATAGTTTATCTTTAAATCTAAAAGTGCTCTCTGGGTTCGGAGGTGATGGTCTGAGGTTAGGTAAGTTAGGTGGACAGTCACCATTCATTGCTCAACCATTACGATCGAAAGGATAGCCGGGTCATTCACGGCCCAAGCATACAAACACGTGATATATAAATATCTTGTTATTACGTTATTCATATATGAGTGGATTCAAAAATATCGAATTTCACTACCTCTGTTACTATATGATCTGAAAGGAAGTCGCCGATACCGAGATCGCCGAATTGACTCACAGGCTACGGACTCACAGTCGTAGACTCATCCACGAGACCGATATCGGGAAGTTCCCGCCCAAACGTGCGGAGGAGTAGGAGTAAGAGCCGGCAGGCAACGGGCGGAAGAGTAAGAACTGGCGGGCTCTCCCTGATTTCATCACATTTCCTTTGTAGTTTATAGAACACTTTCAGATGCTTTCTTTTTGTCAGAAGGGGACGACGGGTAGCAGGAGCGAAGCTCCGTCGTCCAGCCGGCCAGCCCGGAGGCGGAGGGGAGTAAGGGGCTGTCATACTCTAAGTAGAGTGAATACAGAATGATTAAAACAAACAAAAAAAACTCATCCACGAGTTTTCACTCGCCACCGCCACCGCCACTGGTGTTGCATATACAGGTCTCAGCCGGAGATGAGTCTCGTATGGCCGGAGCGGAGATGTCTTGTATGACCGGAGCGGAGATATCTTGTATGGCCGGAGATGACTGTTGACTCTAATACGGGCTAATGGCATTCAGCCGTACTTGCACTCTCATATATATTGGCCTTGTGGCCCTCTTAGATAAGAATATAATTAAGCTTCTAGCAATTAGTATTTCAACAGGTTATGAGCCCGGTTATCGCTACTATCTAAAAATTTTATGATCTTTCCTATGATCTCCTTCACGATCTGCAAAAGAGCCTCAAGAACCCTAAACCTTGTCACCGTAGCAACAACCACATAAACAGCACTAAAACTCAACACCATTACGAGTCATCTCCACAATCTCACAATGACTTCCTCTGAACCCGCCTTGAACAAGACCAGGTGGGGCGACATCCCTAAACTCACGCACGCCAACATCAGCAAAATGTAATTCGGTCCGGAAGCCATACGCAAACCTCCCAGACACTCTGGTAGCCCTCACCACTGCTTCTAAGTACTCCCAGATGCTCCCAGCCCCCCCTGGAGCTTTGCAAAGTGCTCTCAGACTCTGCAAGAGCATTCTCACGTGCTCCTCAAAGCACCTGAAGTGATGGAGGTGCCATCGAGAGCGATTGGGAGTGTACAGTCATGCAGGCTGGGAGTGTGCAATCGAGTGCAATCAGGAGTGTACTTCAGCGCGTACTTGGGAGCGTGCAATGAAGTGCATCTGGCAGCTTGCTTTCAAGTTTGTTGTATGCAGCGTAATGTATAGTATGCAGTGTGATTTATAGTATCCAGTGCACAAAATCGCATGCTTATCATAGTAATCTATTCAACGTGTAATTTGATAGGACCTCATTGTGCCACGCGTCAAATATGCTATGAATTACCGTCCCAAAAACAGCTTCTCTATGAGTTACGCTTCACGTAAGATCATTTTTCCCGGTGACCAAACTATAAACATCATTGCTACCTTGGGTAAGTGGTAACAACTGTTGCAGCCACTGCTCCAACTGGACTCTTCCATACAGGGCCAAAAGCCATTTGATGTAGAGTCAATAATACACAAACTAGAAACAGTATATACAGAAGTGTAGGGGTGGGTAGATAGACACTCAAGAAGCTACTGATCTCAGTGTTCGAAACGGGCCGGGCCGGGCCGGCCCTGACATCTTTAGACCCAGCCTTCGGGCTTTGGACAAAGCCTGGCCGGCCGTCCTTAGCGCGGGCTTTTCTGGAAGAAGCCTGAGCCCGCCTGCAAGCCCCAGTGGGCTGAGTGAGTGGTCGTGATCGTGGCAATTTCACGTGATCCCAATAAGCGAGCCAATCATTTTGCTTGCGTCCATGTCTTGGCTGGATGCAAGCAAATTGATTGGTCGAGGTGCAAGCCGATTGCCACTGTATGATTCTTCTGCACCATAGCGATACTTTTACCACTCATTTCACCTTTGCACCACTTCCGCTAAAAAAAGCTTCGTCTGACACCTAACCCCAAGAAAGCCCACACGGCCTGGAGGCTTTGATAAAGCTGCAGGGCTTTTAATTAAAATGCCCGGGCTTTGTGGGCTTTCAGATTACCGGCCCGGCCCGGCCGCCTCAAAGCCGGCCTGAAAGCCCTCGGGCTGGCCCGGCCCGTTTCGAACACTGACTGATCTAGCTCCTACTGTTCTTCACCTCTTATATATCCCTTTCCCTGCTTCTTACTTCTGCTGTCACCTTTCAAGCTCAAACTCAAGCTATGGCTGTGAGCTGGCTGGAGACAGTGTATTTTTATTATGTTATATTCCACAAAGGCAGTGAAGCCGTCTCCGGCACTAGTAACTACGTAATGATGGTTCCAAGGTCTGACAATTGAAATTTTCAATGCTGCTAATTCCGCATAGCCTGCATACCAATGTTAAAAATGTTGATAGTAATGTACTATAGTATAAACATATGCTACCGTCAAACAGTGAGCTTGTACACAACGATGTAGTGTAAATTATACGATTCCATAGGCTGGATTATCGACAAAGAATTTAGAATAAACGCTATTATGGTTTCAATTACACAATATCGTAGTTTTACTGCGCGACATCAAAACTAAGCTACAATTTAAAGTTTAAAAATTTAAACGACAATTTCAATGGCAATTTAAATGACAGATCTCAACAACGTAGTGCAAATACCTATAATGAAATATAAACGATGATCAAATGAAACCCAGAGCGTACCTCACGGTATCCACCCGCCAATCTAATCTCATCTGACAAATGCCGTAACAATGCTTTGATAGGAAATACAGCCAAACTAGCCATTGCTGCTGTTGAGGGCGGAAGATCCACGCCGAATATCGTCTGGACCTTATTGTTTCGTTGAAGCTGTAGTTCCTCGGCCTTCTTCCATCGCCCCTGTTTACTCTATCTCGATGCTAGATCGGCCATGCTGCTCCGGGTAGAAGGATGATATTGGCCAAATACCCGCTTTCTCGTCTCGGTAACCTGCACACGCAGCTCCTCGGCCTCCTTCCATCGCCCCTTCTTCGTATATATCGATGCGAGTTTGGCCATGGTAGTGAGGGTATCTGGATGCTCTTTGCCAAGTACCCTCTTGAACATCTCCATGACCTGCAGAATCAGCTCCTCGGCCTCCTTCAATCGCCCTTGGCCCATGTATGTCGATGCAAGATTGCCCAGGCTAGTCAAAGTAGAAGGATGCTCTGGGCCAAGTACCCGCTTTCTCGTCCCTGTTACCTGCACAAATAGCTCCTCGGCCTCCTTCCATCGCCCCTGTTCCTGATATGTCGATGCGAGGTTGGCCATAGTAGTGAGGGTATCTGGATGCTCTTGGCCGAGTACCTTCTTGAACATCTCCATGACCTGCACCTTCAGCACCTCAGCCTTCTTCCACTGTCCCTGGATCGAAAATGTCGATGCCAGGCTGGACATGCTGGACAAGGTTAAAGGATGCCCTTGGCCGAGTACCCTGATAGACCTCTCCATGACCTGCACCCCCAGTACCTCGGCCTCCTTCCATCGCCTCTGGTTCCTGTATGTCAATGATAGGTTACCCATGCAGGTCAAAGTAGATAGATGGTCTTGGCCGAGTGTCGTCTTGAACATTTGCATCGCGTGCACCCCCAGCTCCTCCGCCTCCCTCCATCGACCTTGGTACCGGTATGTTACTGAAAGGTTGTCCATAGTAGTCAAGGTCAAAGGATGCTTTAGGCCAATTGCTCTCTTCGATGTCTCCATGACCTGCAGATACAATTTTTCAGCTTCCTTCAATCGCCCCTGGCACCTGTATGTCAATGCGAGATTATTCATGCTTGTCAAGGTATCTAGATGCTGCAGGCCAAGCACCCTCTTGAACATCACCATAACCTGCACATTCAACTCTTCAGCCTCCTTTAGTCGCCCTTGGCTCGTAAATGTCAATGCGAGGTTGTCCATGCTGGTCAAAGTAGCAGGGTGTTCGAAGCCGTATGCCTTCCTGAACGTCTCCATGACCTGCACCCTCAGCTCTTTCGTCTCACTCCATCGCCCCTGTTTCGACAATATTAAAGCAAGGTTGTTTTTAATTAATTCGACATCTGACCTCTGGGTACTTTCAGCATGCTTTAGAACGTCTTCCAGCAATAATTTTGCTTCCATCCATTCTCCTAGTGCTGTGTGCGATTTGGCGACATTAAGGATTGAAAGAATGTAATATGGATGACCAATTCCGTCTGTCTTTTCTATTTGGTCTCTGATCCGCATTCGCAGCGCTTTCGATTTCTCAAATTCTCTTAACTCATCCAGCAGACCTGTAAAGATATCGTGTAAGGTCAATGGTACGAAATGGAGCTCCCCAAACTGTCGTGTCATATCGTCAACCTCTGTTTCGTATACCTTCCGGGCTGCTTCCAGTTTTTCCAATCCCCATGTTCGATATTCACAAATAAGGTTGACCTTGGTATGTTTTCTGAGCCAGTCAAGCTCCTTACCCATCCAACTCGCAGGGCGTACCGCAGATTTTTCGATCTTCAAATGGTCGAGATGTTTGTTGCTTTTTTCTAGCCATTCATTACATTTGTTGTCATCTGACTTGACCCCAAATCCAACCTGATAACAGAAGGCCAGTTGGAGTGCGATGTGCGCGGCAGAGGGCTGATTTTGATTCCTGAAGTACCAATTTTCGAGGCTGTCTCTAATCTGGATACGCAGACGATAGTCGGCTTGCACAAAGTCGGCGAGATTTTCGGCAATCCTAAAGTACCTATTTTTGAGGCTATCGTTAATCTGGATCTGTAGACCAAATTCGGCTTGCACTAAGTCGGTGACAAATTTGACAACCTAAAATAATAGTACTCAATAAAGTGTTTTAGAGAAATACAAAAATGCGCCCATACTTACATGACTTATAATCAAGCTGTCTGACTCCAATACATTTGCTGGAAGGTATTGGGGCGCGGTTCTAAAAGCCTTAGCGACGAATTTCGCATAACTTGAGTGGAACTCACCTTTTTTGACTTAAGAGACTGACTAATCTTGCAAATTTAGACGTCCGTTTTTCGGGATTACGCAGCACAGTCAAGCTGAAAAACTCTTTTAGACGAATTCTATGCATGGCATTTAAACCCGCCAGTGGTACTGATTCCAATAGTTGGTTGGCAATATGCTCCACCTTATCATCATCTTTTAGCTGCTCGAGAGATGTGCGGGGCCCAATGGATGATTCAAATGTGCATCCCGCAAAATTCTGTTGAATACGCATGCTTCCAAACAGGACCCAAAGACATAGCAGACCAAAGGAGTATATGTCTGTCTTTTTGGCTTCAGCAACTGTGAATTCCCCGTAACGATACTCGGGAGCATTCCACGGTCTTGACTTCGGCAGAAAAACCCTTCCGTCTGTACTTCTGACAAGGGTAGAATACCCGAAGTCGGTCACCTTAACAGTAGCCTTGGCGGTAGCGTCCTTGAAAACGAGCACGTTTTGTGGCTTGATATCGCCATGAATGACATCTGTTGTGATGTTAGTCTACTAAAAGGCAAAAAGAATTTCGAATTTCAAACCGTAATCATGCAAAGCCATGATAGCACTGCCAATGTCGGCACAGATTTCGAGCCGGTCATTGATCGATAAGTTCATGCCATCAGGCACGTTCATGAACTGTTTTAGATCCCACGCTGCTTTTTCAAAGACCAGCACAGGGACGGCTTTCTCTGTCATAGGTTTTATTTCCCAGCAAATTCCCTTGAGGTTGACTATATTTGGGTGATTTTGAATTGGAGGTTGACTCAAGATCAGCACCTCTGATATCAACGGTAGATAGTCCATTTCGGATTCTTCGGAGTCGCGAAATCGCTTGAATGCAAGGGGCATGTCGGTAATGAAATTTGACTGGGTAATTGTCCCAGAACCACCAACACCGAGAGTACTGAGTGTAGGTTGCCATGTAATGGGTAGGTAGTTGATTTTGCATTTTTGAACAATTGAAAGAAATGCGATTAGGTCGCTTTTGATGTCACCGTTGGTACGATTTGTGGAGGCAGAGTAGTGGGTAAACATTCCATTGGAATGTGTCATCCATACGGAGTTGCGCGTTGAGAACATGGTGTATGTGCTTGCAGTGAATGCGAGAGCTGCAACCAGTCGGTTCAGAGAGATGGCGGAATAGTAAATGATCCTTTTTATTTCAGTCAGCTCCATCGCTTAGATCTTATTAAGTTCGCATGGATAGAGAAAGGGAAATTGTACATACGTCTTAGTGCCGAGCAATTGTTCGTGGGTATGGTGGTTTTTTGTTAACTGCTTCTCAGCCAATGTATTAATATAAGCAGTGGATGAGGCTATGCAACAAAAACATTATGAACCCCATGTTGGCGCAAGGCGCGAATAAATCTATCAACCTCATGGAAGGAGGAATGCAATTGGGTAGGTATATTGAGACACATTTCGCTGTATCACGCTAAATAGTTCCCTTACAGCATTGCCCCTGTATATGCACAAGTTATGGCGCTGTAGCTGTACGCAAATGCCACTTCATGCAACATGAGCAAAGTAAGTTATGTAAATAACTAGGGTTCCTAAGTGGTCAGTCTTGTCAGATATCTGTGCCGGTCTATATCTGCCAAGGGCGCTTCGTCAAAATATGACCTTGATCTGTGCCGGTCTATATCTGCCAAGGGCGCTTCTTCAAAGGGTGTCTGGTCTCTGGGTTGGCGAGACTGAGTCTTCCACCGATGAACGTTCCTCAGGACTCGTCTCATCTCGTCTCGTGTGCAACATTAATCTGACCGCTTAGGAACACTGTAAACAACAGCCGTAGCCCGTAGAAATCATCTACCCAGCAAGGATCATATCGACAAACACATCGTATTTGCGTATGGCGGCGTTACGTTATTCGAAACCACACACATGCATACAAGCCATACACGGACTACTATATTTATGAATATACAGGCTTCCACAATAGATATATAGACAATACAACGATCTTCATACAAAGTAACCGTCGTAATGCATCTGGCCGAATAGTGGGCATCGCACAAATACACAAATTTCCCCACCCCATACAAGTACTGGTTCAAACTACAGCCTCCCAACCCACTTCGCCCATCCCCTAAAAACAAACAACAAAAGCACAACCATCCACTCCCCCGTTTCGCCTCCGCTACTAACTCATCACTTACCCCTTACCCCTATCTCTTTCTGCTCCTTCCTCCGAAGTGGCTAACTTTCATCACCGGTTCCCAAAACAATGTAACTCCGCGTGCACCTTCAATCTTTGAAGGATTTCTCCTCGGCTGTCTATTACTCCTAACCAACGTTCATCCTCCATCCTTTCTCTTCCATTCTGGCATACTTCACAGCTCACTTGGCGATTCCCGCCTTCTCGTTTGGTGCCTGGGATTCTGACTTTGACTTCGTGATCGTCTACTCTTATCATCTTTGGTTCCTTCCTCCCCTTTTAAACAACAACCGCGGTTGCATGCTTCGGATGCATTAACCTCGGTGGTAGTGAAGCTGTTCGTTGAGCCTGAGTCGCTCGGTCAACCAGGGCTACCGAATCGTTATCAATATCTACGGTATCACTGCCGCCTTCCATTAGCTTCGCCATAATTCTCTTCATACGTTCTCTGGCCAATGGCGTCGCAATGCTCTTCCGAGGCGTGGGCGGCGTGGGTGGAGATGGCAGAATCGTAATTTCTTTCGTAGGAATTGGAGGGATGTCGTAAGCTGACCCAAAACTCACATATGCAAATAAAGCATCTTCACCGAGAAACACATTCCATATGGTAGTTACACCCGTGGCGGAAGGGGTCGTCAACAAACTATTACAAGTCACAAATAATGATCACTATGGTCTCTATTCTACTTCTGCGTGTGAGTCCAGTCCTGTTGGAAAATATTTTCTCCTGCGGTAATGGTCTAACTCATTCGTGGAATCGCCTCATCCATGGACGGCCAGTACCATCCATGGACAGGGCGGCTCCACGAATGGTACCACCATGAATGGACCCATGAATGGGACAAGTCAAAATAAGTTATGCAAATTAAATTCACACCACTAAGAGGACTATTGAGAGCTAGCAACGATGGTCTTGAAGCCATCGAATGCTTAAAGTCATGGGGGACATTTCACCTTTCCTTGTCGGAGGTAATTATTTCGAATGAAGATGACATGAGGAATGCTTAGTATGTCTTGGGTAGTGGGAATCTTGTATGAAACTTTAGATTTAACAAAATTGATATAGATCTCATTTCGAACAATCTGGGAACTGGTTCGAACCAGTCCCTTTAGCCTCCTGAACTGGCAGTTCGAGTTCGAACCGGTCCCACCCTCTGAATCGCAATGCCCAAACCAGTTCACTGCCCGAACGGGTACTGGTTTGAACCGTTGCCAACACTGAAGCCAACTGACAGGTAAAAGAGATATATAGAAGTGAAACGAAGCTATATGACTTGTAAAAGAAATATATAGCAGTGCAGGTAAGCTAGTAGACTTGTAAATGAGGTATATAGCAGCCAAGCGAAGCTATTTTTTTTATTTGCATATTTTTATTTGCCCCAAACATGGAACCACCCTGTCTATGGATGGTACTGCCCATCCATGGATGAGCGGCTACTACGAATGGGTTATAACAGTAACTACCCGCCCAAAACAGAACGGCAAACCCACTGTAGCGATATCACTCGTCAAGCACAGACAAATTGATGCTTCTTGAACTCGCACCGATGGCGAGCAAGTATGCATATCATTGCCAGGTTGCATTAGTACGATTATATTGTTGGCTCTTGAAAAACAGTGCCGTTAGCAGGCTTCCCAAAATTCCGTCTAGGGCGGGCGGATGTGTTGAAATAGTGATGCTAGAGAAGCTTGATTGTATATTATCTAAGAGTGCCACAAGGCCATATATATATGAGTACAAGTGTGAATGCGTGCGTACGCATCTATGTATGGACCCTTCAGGCCGACAGCAATCTCCGGTCATACGAGACTCACCTCCGGCCATACGAGAGTCATCTCCGGCCATAAGATGGCAGAGACCTATCATGCAATAGGATGTCTACCCGAACCCGAACTACGATTGTGGGGCGGAGAGTTTTTGGACTAGGAGACTTCTGTGCTCGCATGTAAGCTGAGTGATGGCTTGGAGAAGCGAATGATGTGGTAATGACTGGCGTTCACTCCGATTTTTGCTCATCCACACCTGTTACAAAATGAGTGATTTTTAATCTAAAGAACCTCGAGATAAGGAGTGGTAACCTCAGCCAGGGCCCGCTAGATGCCCGTTCAGGGCCCGAGGTGTCTCTACGCATACCCCACCCTGGACGACGATGGCGAACCCTAAAAGACTGGCGGCCGCCCAGACTATTGGGAAGCCTGGCCGTTTGTTGTTCGTTCATGGGACAGTTTGACTCAAACCGTCCCATGAACGAACGACAATCTGCAGGCTTTCGTAGATTTACACAGATTTACACAGGCTTATGCAGGGCTCGAAAATATGCAGGCCGGCCGCCAGATATCCGCAGGTCTGCCCGGCTTTATAGTTTTACGCAGATTTATGCAGGCTTATGCAGGCTTTATGCAGGTCTTGAAGGTATGCAGGCCAGCCGCCAGATATCTGCAGGCCGGCCCGGCGTTTAAATCACCGGCCCGGCCGCTTAGGAGCACTGGCTTTGGGGGAGTGGTGGGTGATACGAATAAAAATGTCCCTGTCATACCGAAATCAAAAGACATCCATCTGCTTCTATACCGTAACAGCTCTGATCTTTCCTCAAACTCATACCTAGACACAAATTGCAGCCAAACAGATTTTTTGCAAATATCGAAAATATGATAAAAGAGCAGTGATGGTAATGGACCCAGTCCAGACCAAGTGGACTAAGTTGGTCCATGGGCTTGCTTCAGTTCAACTATTCAACCAGCTTAGTCCAGACAGTTGCCATCCGACATAAAGAATACCTACCTCGTGCTTCACAAGCTCGTGGAGCTACGTATACTGGATCAATTGTCTCCCAGCCAATGGAGCTCACAAGTACGTAGCATACACCATTTACGCTAGCCGAAGTTGTAATTGGGACGAATAAAGTTAAGCTCATTATCCTCCAAACCCTCAGCGCTTCTGTTGGACTGTTTTAAGAACAGATATCACGTGGTAGTAGGTTAGGGTTCGTTGTGACCGCTAGTGTGTAAATTCTGTATTTACAAGACTATATGTCATCTTGTTTCTTTTTAAATTATATTGCCTTCACTCTATCTAGAGTATGGCAGTTCCCACTTCTCCTCCCTCCCCTTCCGGCTTGGTGAGAGACCCCCTTCACTACCCTTCCCCTTTTTACGTGTCATGTTACGATATGGGGAGAACCGTGTATTATTCATATAAGCACACGACATGTGTCTTTTTCGATTCTGATTGGCTGTAATTCTGTGGCTGAGTGGCTGATCGTGGCAAGTACCTACCACATAAACTCAGATCCCAAATGTCCTGCCCTTTTAATTCTATGAGTTTGGCTCTGATTACAAAGTGTCCTATACAAAATATGTGGATAACTATGTCCTCTCACCTCCAAGTCTTAGATTTATGATATCTCTTATATTGAGTCAGAAATTGTGAATCAACAGCATTTTGGAGCATTTTTTTACAGCTGCACCATGAATATTAGTGATATAGTAAATTGGAGACTAGGAAGTCAAAGAGGACCTGTTTATGCATAGTTCAAGTATAGAACACTTTGTGATCAGAGCAATACTCATGGACTTAAATGAACTTCAATTGATTGAAGTTACCCAGTAGAAGGCATCTTCCCAGTTGCCAATATGCTTGCTCTGGCCACAGAAACGATAGAGACTCACCCAGACTTGGAGAGATATGCTCACTGGGAGCTGGCCAAGAGATGACCTAACAAATTTTGAATTCTAGGAGTATGTTAGAGCCATATACATCTGGAAGCATAGGAGCTGCTAAAAATGACAACTCTGGGTTGGCCGGGCTGGTGATCAATCTGGGCGCCTCCAAAGGGCGGCGAAGCCGCCACCATACCTTGTATGGACTAAGTACAGAGACAAGAGAGGAGAAAGACCCGAGATGTATACAAAGTAGTTGAGCGCCTTACGCCCTACCGTCTGGCGGCCTTGTCATTTGCTCAGCTGAAGCTCAGCTCGGTCAGGTCTATATGCAACATGTCATCTTATACTTATACAATCAATCGAGTCAACGGGGATCAATCGTTTCAACAGGTTCTTCATAACAGATTCAACATTGATAAACGAACTAAGGACACTCACCAAGGTATTTTATGAAGATTTGCTCTAAGATTACCCCAAACCGTTTAGTCCATAATCGCTGAAAATTGATGAAAATCAAGTATTTCCCACAACTGCTTGATGAGTATTAAAGATATCACAAGCCGAACCCAGGGGGTTTCGGTGCGCATCGTTATGCAGGATTCGTATATAGAACACGTTGCTATCGGAGCAAAACGTCTGGATTTAATTGGGCGGCGTATTTTTTGGTTTTTGGACCTCTAGGTTCACCTCGCAGCCGCTCGCCCTACTAGTGCTCATCCAGTATCTGTTTTTCTAGATGTATTTGTGAGCCTGGCAAGATAAACTGACTATAGCTCTCTAGGTAAGTTGTCAGAGTAGTTCATATCCTAAATACTCAAATACAGTTCGCTTTGTTAAACTTGCAACCCTAAGGGAATTACAATTGTTGACAGGCGAGTGGTTGCTTGTACACCACGGTTTTGTCGGATGTGTGGGCGGAAGAAAAATGTACTTAAGCGTTATGGGTTTTTTGGAAGTTACTGATGTTGGAAGATTTGTTGGAGCGGAGGTGGTAAGCTCTAAGGACGAGGAGTAAAGCCCTAGATGGGCCTGAACTAAATTGATTGCAGTGTAAACCGTTATTTCAAGGTCTTCAAGGCATCCTGTCCTCATATACCAGTGGAAAGAAAATATAGCTTTAGGTATTTTGTTTGTTTGAATCATAATGCATTCACTCTATCTAAAGTATAGCAGGACCCGAATATACTATAAACTCAGGTTGCTAAGGCGCCGGAATCAATTAAGGTGGCCGTCGGAGGTAGGCTCTACCGAAGCTATTTGCATTGTGGATGGCTTCTCACAGGTTCTCAAAATCTCCCGTGAGCTCATATCTCTTGTTCTGGAATTCGCCGAACAAGAGGAGAGATTTACGAAAACTCGAGCAGACTCATGAGCTTGAACTAAAGTTCCGTATCACCGGTAGTAATCATTCCCACGATATCAAACCTGTAGATGCTGGGTATTCTACAAGGATGGGTTACCACCAGCACTAGTATTTGCGGTTGCACTACCAGATAAGTACTGATACAGAACCATAGCCGGGCTTCAGATTCGATACGGAACATAAATACCCGCGCAGTGCTCAGAGCCTAAAATTGGACCGGAATATTTCTGTGCAATGCTCAAGCTTTTGGTTCTGCGTGCCTGAGCCGACTCATAGTAAGTTACTTTTCGGTTGAGCCAGCTCGAGGTATCCAGCTTGAGCCTTTAACTTAAGCTGACACGTCTCACGCCCATCAATATAGACTATAGTACATACTAGGAGCTATCTTTAGTAAGTTGTAGCGTTATTAGACCTCAGAAAGGATATAATACCCTTTTCACTTTCCGGTCCCAAATTAGCGATATCTACGATATTTTAGTGAGTGGTTGTGAATGAACAGCGTTTGTGATGCGTTTTAGTACAGCCGCACCACGAATATTAGCAATATCGTAAATCGAATATCGAAAAGCGAAAGGGGCCTATTTATGTATATTTCATGTATGGAACACTTTATAATCAGAGCAAAATTCACAAACTTAATTAGTTTTAAAATGATTAAAGTAGCACGCGAAAGGCATCTGTTCAGCCACCAACATTTCTCCTCTAGTTACGGATACGGTAACTATAGGGAGCTGGAGAGAGATACACTCGTCGTGGAGCTGGCTAGACCACACTGTGGTGGAAATCCGTGTCTCACCACCACCGGCAAGAAGCGCACTGAAGCGCGCATATGAAATTTGATGGGAAGCGTACTAGAGATGTACTTGAAATTGATTGGAAGCGCACTTGCGAAGCACACTTTTCAATTAACATTAATTTCGACTATTGTACCGGCCGTGAGTAAACTCCAATCTCTCGGGTGCACTCAACTTCATCCCTCGGGTACCTGCACTTTGTTGCTTATATAAGGATCAGGTGCTGTATATAGTCTGTAGATATCCGGCGCTCCTTGTATTCCCTTAGACATCACTATCACTACCATTCGCTCGCCGCGTCCCCTACATTCAACACACTTGACTGCAGTCCGCTCCAAAAGTACAAACATCGCCGCCACTCAAAGATTGCAGACCGGATTTTTGATCTGAAAGCGTGGCCGTTTAAAGTGTATCGAATAGATTATTTCACGTCCAAAAAGGATGAAGTGGACATGGGGTATACCAGAGGAGGTTCCATCAACCACATCACCCACCCGCCAACCCAACGAACCGCGACCCGACGAAAACACTCGCTAGACGTGCAATAATCTAGTTATGAGGTTTAAACGGTCGCGTTTCAAATCGTGAATCTGCTGGCCCGTTCTTAAGCGGCGGCCAATTATGTGTTTCTTTAGCTGGGACATATGGGTGTATCCGAAAAGCACATACAATGGTGCAATCAAGTGCACCTGCTAGAGTGTGGTTAATTTCACCAGCGAGAGTGCAGTCAAGTGCACCTTAGAGAGTACGGTCGAGGACTGCATGGAGGCGAGTTGTATATAGTCCAAACTTTGGATATTTTGTTCGGCGCCGTGTTGTAGTACACAAAAATTTATAGTCAGATTTTGTCCATAATGTCGTGTAAACTTAATTTAATGAAATTTGGATGCCATAGTCGTGCTAGAGACGGTCGACGCGGGCCCATCTCAAAAGGCAGCAAAGCCGCCACCGTATCTTATATAATGGAACGACATTCACTCAGAATGACCGTGCCGGTCAGTATTGTCGGTTTTTATGATCAACTTTCCCTGATATGTCACAGCTCTCGGAGTCCTGTCTAGAATCTTTTCATACTGCGTGAGATATGATCGACCGCCGATGGTCTACTAGTTATTCTAGAGAACTAAAAGGCGCTGCAATTAAGTCTCTGAATTTCCCAATCCCTTGCATAGTACTGGATTCTGCTATGATAGTTGTGTGGCAGCAGCAGTCGTATAAGTTTCCGCTACCCTGTGTTTGGTAGTATATGGTGCGGGTCAGGAACAGACCGGTTACGTTTACCGTGCATAGGTCAGTATACGTGCAAATCTATATCTATACTTCAGAAGCCATATTGTAGGATTAAATGATGGTGTCATCCAATTTGTTTCATACGGGGCAAAGAGCAGTCTGAGTAGATTCTGGTACCCTACCCCTCACGACACATGACAGAACGAAAGCGGTTAATTTGGTTGTCTCCCTGCACACCATGCCGGCTTCAACACACTATACGTTTCCTTAGGAAGTACATATACCGTAGCGATTTTGCATAGTACGGCTTTTCGCGCTAAAGATTGCTACGGTCAATTCTTGGAATTTTATGGTAGTGTTGTACAGGGGTCACAAATTATATCTCAGGATGAGGTCCAAGCATCAGGCAGTCAATAGCGAGAGACATATTTTTGCAGGTACAAATTATACCTTTATTTACTTACTAAGTAGCTATGACTCAACCCCGGAAGATTACAACTTTTGTGGTGTCTCGAAGACGACATAGGTGAAATTACAGAACATCTACCCCCAAAAAACAATGGCTAGTGATTACCCGAGGACTAACTATTACTAACTGGAGCTTATAAGGGAGGAAGAGTGGGGGCGGAGGTTGAGGACTAGTGACAAACTAAATAATTCGTGGGCGGATACTTAAGTACACCGGTCACTCCCGGCACTCCCGGTTATAGTCCCTATCTAACAATCCCAACAGTATTCGGCTAAAACCGAGGGAATTGTAGGCAGTACCAATCACTGAGTGCGTTTCATGATACAGTTTTTGCATGAACCCGGCGGAAAGGGTAGCCTTTTGAGAACCGACCGAGCTACAAGTAGCATCACGAAACTGATACTACCTTCCGTAGTCAAGAGAAGAGTTTGAATTTTAGTAGACTCTAGAACTAATAAAGGGAGAGCCTATCTACATAATTAAGCGACTTTTCTACCGATAAAACATGTCTAACCAAGGATGGAAACAGTTCATAATTCCGCTCATCTAATAATGACCGGCATTATCGTCCAGTCTTTAGCAAGAAATAGAGCAGGGCCCGACCACAGCTGGAGGTGACGACCAGGGCTAGAGTTATCAACAAACGTCCAATAGTGCTGTGACTTTAGTCAGGACACACCGTAGTAGGCTCCCCTTTCTTTAGTTCATCAATTGGGTATTGAATAGCTCAGTGTTAGTGCGATTGAAGCCGGTTGTAGGCATGCTAGAGATCATCACCCAATCACCACGTCATTACGCACATCATTGATGTCTCACTCGGATAATAACTAGCACCCACAGTCTTGCAGCCCAATAATTCGGGTTACGACAAATCATAGTTGGTGACAGGGTGACGGCTTACCTAGATGGGACTGACTGTTGCAACCGTTGTGTCTAGCCGCATTCCGGCCAGCAAAGCCGGCACCGCTGGCATCCTATTGGCACCTGGCCATTCTCCGGCCCCACCCGGTAGCCTACATATCACCACTCGCCATACTCTGTTGGGGCTGCGGAATGGGTAGTTTTTAGCCTAATCCGCCAATAGGGTGGTACTTTGTCTGGTTCTCATGTCACCACCACCACCACCACCACCACCACCACCACCACCACATCATCACTCATACAAATTAGCCCATAAGTCACGATCATCTCACGATCATTAGCATTCATTTCTATTGACACTACTACCCTAACTACTACCGTCTATTATACTCAACCTACTCTCGCTTAATACTGGGTGCAAAATGACAGAGAAAAAGAAGAGATGGGAACTTCTGATTGTGGTGATCCAATGCAGCGAAAAAAAAATATGACGATAATGATCTTCAACAGTACTCGTCTGATTTTCAAGTCTCTAGACACCTAGTCATTGATTAGATAACTTTTATAAAATTGGGTCTTATTGGGTTGTCATCAAACTTTGATGTATCATCATCCACTTTTTGATGCGTCATCAAGAGCGCTTACAATAGGGTGTCCAGAAACTTAAAATCGGACGAATGGTGATAGCAATAACTCGTAGGCTAATTTATGAGTGTGATGGTGTTGTGGTGTTGTAGTAGTAGCAACCAAAGTTACCACACATTGTTGGCGGGTTTCGTGAATGGGTCAATGGTGGATCACGCTAAAAGCCACCTATTCCACAGATGGGCGCCCATTCTCGAACAGGGCTACCCCATCTGTAGGCGTCAATGGGGTAAAACAGGATACAGTGTCAAAGTCATAGAATTCCACCCTCTACACCTACGAAGCGGGGTCTCTAATATCCAGCTTCTCCGCATGTGGTGTGTTGTGTCACTGGTTAGATGCGCTTGACATGACTCTGAAAACAATTGTAGTGTGCATTTGTGTGCCATGCATAAATTTCTAAAAGCAGCTTGACGCTTGAACATTAGCTTCCCAGAGTGATGCAAAATGTTTCTGTCAAGCCAATACCGTATTTAAGATCTGCCACATCATCGAGGATCCAGATTCTTGCAATGACTAGTGACTACTATCAGGTGTTTAGTTATTGGTTGCGTTTTTTGAACGCGTCATGAATCAATAGGTTCATTCATGCAGCTTGATGCAACCAACCTGCAGGATTATTCTGTGCTTCTAGAAGCACAATTGTTGTTAGCTATTCAAACGAACAGTCACAGTTTACCAATTCAACTGCATAGCACGACCATCCAAAGTGATCAGAATATATATAACACTGAACAATTGCGTCAGCGGCAGTGCAGATTAAAGTCAATGAGCATTATATCGCAGCGCAAGCTAGTCAGTACAGCTTCACTGAGGCCTGAGCTTCATTGTAGGATAACTGGATTTTGCCTGAAGCTTTATGTACATATCTTGAGGCGCGAACCCTTTCAATCATGTAGCCTCCATAACAGGATATATCGACAATTCGGCCATGGCGAGAAAGAGGGCGCTGCAGCTCCTACCGACCTGCTATTGCAGAAGTAGCACACCCCCGAGCTACCTAGGTTCTCTAGACAGTGCATTTAATATGAGCAGCGAATTAGATTAAACTCTCTTATCCTACTCTATCGTTGGGCGATTTCATGCTAGTGCATAAAGCTAGTCACGTCATAATCGCACACCAATCAAGTTTCCTCAGTAGTTATTACATGCAGTATATTTCGTCCCCCGCCTACTTTTTTGCATAGATATGATTAAAGCTGAAAGCCATCAATCCCTCTGACAAACTACACACGAGAATTCATCAATTCGAATACCATACCACCTCATTGTCAAGCAAGAATGTCGAAAACTCGAGTTCGACGACGAGACTGGTTGAAGTCATTAGTCAGGAACCCATCCTCAGCGTTCAACAAAGATGAAGAGCCATACAAACAACCAGTTACGACATATCCGTCCGATTCCACACCGTTACTAGATGTGAACCTGGCAAGATCACGGGTATCACTCTCGGCAGTAATCTATCTATATTCTGTCACGTATTTGGCAAACTAACATCTCTAGGAACTGGAAAGAGAGAAGACTTATGATACGGGCCCGGAATACATCGATCCGAGATCTCCCAATAATCCGACAGGACATTCTCGAATGCTTCCCGATATCCAGGTTGATACCGCCAGCGCCGATATTCAGCCGTCTCACGCTGGCACCTATAGCTTTTACGAAGGCTCCAGTCGCATTGGGCGTGAGGAGTCCGACGACGGATGGCTCACAGACTGTGAGTATGACTCGGAAGGTGATGAATCTGTCGGGGAACATGACCATGAAAGCTCAGATGGAGGCTCCGAATACAACAGCTGCGTTCTAGATCCGGAAGACTGTTGTGGCCTGTGTGAAAAGGTTGAAAACCTCTACTGGTGCAACGTCTGCGATGCCACTCTTTGTCCGACATGCTGGGACCAACAAGCTGCCCATAGGAGCAAGATTGACCGTAAGGGCACAAGACATGTTGTACACGAAAAGATGAGCTTGGATCATCGAAACATCCTGCAGTGGATTTTGGAATCTCAAGATTTGTCAGAGAATGGTGATCCTCACCTTGTGAACTTTGGTTCTAAATGGTTTGGAGTAACTATAGCACATTCCGGAGTATCTCTTGAAACCACCAGTCGGTATCGGGAATTGTCAATTAATGTGGATTCCGAACACGAGCAGCACCCATGTTTGATCAGCTTTGTAGGAGAAACTGGTGCTGGTAAGAGCACAATGATTAATGCTCTGATGAAGGCTAGTAAATTTTTTTCTCTTTTGAGGGCGTTTGCTCATACGTCTCTGCAGATCAAGTTCCTAGATAGGTCAAAACGGATTCAAACACCGGTTGTTGGACACCCCAGACATTCGAGTACTCCAACAAGCGGAGATGTGCATTTGTTTGCCGACCCTTTGACCAGAAATACTGCAAGACCCTATCTGTATGCTGATTGCGAGGGTATGGATGGCAACACAAAGATTCCTATGGCGGTGACGGCCGTTTCCCGAGTGAGAAAACTCGGAATGCTAGGCGAACTTAAGAACCGGAGGTTTAGGAAGATAAGACTGAAATGGCCTAGTGGTGAACAAAAGACCCGTCAGTGGATGGTAAAGCAATTTTTCCCTCGGGTGCTCTTTACATTCTCGGATGTAGTGGTATATGTCACCAAAAACTTTCGGTTCGTGAATCGTGTTGCACCGCCCCCTCTACAGGCCATACTGATGATATACTAGCACTATCCATCAAGTCATTAGCCGCTTGATTGGTTGGGCGGATACGGTTCTCCAGATGTCTGTAAACCAGCCAATGCTTCCATATGCAATCATCGTCGTTAATGCTCTAGAGGACGAAGTATGTAACTTCTTATTTCTGCTTTGGCAGCCACCATTAACATTCACTCAGACTGCAAGAAGTGGTTCTGAGTGGTGGAACGATAATCTCACGGACTTGGAACTTTCGGAGGATGTTGAAAATTTCGTGGAGGCTGATTCATTTATTTCGAGGGTGATTAACCAATGGCGAGAGAGAAATAAAAAGGTTAAGACACTCCAAGACCTGATTCTATGCTATTATAGCGGTATACAAATTATTTGCATACCGCACGCGAAGTATCCGAACGCACCTTCTGCACTGATCATGCAGTACAATAAGCTACACAAAGCTATCAGCACTGCGACTACAGTAACCCGTAAACGCAGGAGCGAGGCAGAATTACTAATGAACAGCGAAGAGCTGGATATCTACTTTGGATATGCGTTCGACCATTTTTCTAACAATCCAGATATCCCATTTAACTTCCTCAGCGCAGCGTTTCACCACAATCCCGTCGGTTCAACATTTAAAACGCACATCTTGAAAACAGCGATATGCTTTACGAAAACTCAGTCTTTCGAATCCGGTGCAGAAATTTTCGTTCTCTTGGCTCCCTTAGTAGCGGCGAGTATCCTATTAGACGTCTGCCGCAAGAGCTATCCTCAGATATGTACGTTAACAAACCCTCCATCTCACCATCTGAAATGTTTGATGCTAACTGGCCAAAGTCAATGCTGCTGAAGACGTAATTAAAGAGTATGAACCACATTGTCGGGGTGCGATACAAGAGTTCTATAAAAGTCATTGGCCATGCAGCTATCTAGACTCTAAAGGGCGGTGCGTCAACGTCTTTACCAAGCACCATAAAGGACATCAAATAGACAACGGACGCATTGTTGCTGTTGGAGGATATATCCATGAGAAAGACTTCGATCAAACTAAAGCCAATGGAGACAAATTTGTGGAGGCTGTATCGAGACAATACCAACAACAGCTACAGACTTTACGCGATGAAGGGGACCAACTCAGCACCGATGAGAACGATAATAGGCTCCTCGGAAACGAAGAAAAGGTTCGATTAAGGTACCGCACTGCCAAAAATCAGAGGAAAGTTTTACGGGAGACGCCATTTTGCTACCTGTGGAAACCTGGGCCCGACTGTTCATCTGCAGATGAAGTTATTTCCAGTCATTGTACTTGCTTTGGCTGTTTATTCTCTACACCAACAAACCCGTTGCCGTGTGGACATGTTCTTTGCGATGCCTGTGTAGTAGACTTTTCGGGATCCAGCGAAGGACATGATAAGCGGCCTACAAGGCATACGGACTTCCCAGAGGCATTCCGACCCGGCAACTCATGGCTTGAAATTTATGATTGTCCTCTCTGCATGTCCTCTCTTCGAGAACCATGGCGTCTCATGAAAGAACCCCAAGAGGCAGCGCCTCGAATTTTGTTACTAGATGGGTTTGTGTTACTCATATCTAATTGATATATGAGGCTGACGATCCTATTAGAGGAGGTGTACGGTCCATTATGCAGTTATTGATCTTGCGCGAATTGGAAGCGGCGATCGACCTGGGGGTTCCAATACATGAATTTTTCGACCTAATAATAGGAACAAGGTGAGTATCGAAAGTAATAATATAGAAAATTAGCTGATGGTCTGTTTGGCAGTGCTGGAGGGATAATCGCGTTGGGTCTCGGTATATGCCGCCTATCATTGGACAGATGCAGAGATCTGATAAAGAGCTTTGCAAAAGATGCTTTTACTAAACGTAGGGGATGTGGTCTTCCGGGGGTTAAACTTTTGGTCGAAGCAATTAATCACAGCCGATATGAGACGTCAGGGCTCACTTCAGTTCTGAAATCAGGTTTTGGAGACAATGCTGAGAAAAGAATATTCGGAGAGACCCAGGACTGGCTCTCGCAAAGACAAGCAAGAGCAGGAGTAACCTTGACATCTTCAACCGGTCATCCATATTTTGTTGCTAATTACAATCGCCCCCCGCAAGAAAACGGTATGATACCCATTCATCCATCCCTTAGTGTCAAATTATTGGTTACTGACAGTGATCGTTAGCACCAGGGTATGAATTCTTTCGGGCAGAGAACAAAAGCAAAGAATTGAAGGTCTGGGAAGCGTACGTTCATGGGGAAGAATCATATACGAGTCTATAATAATATCAATCGACTGACAACTCAATGCCAGAGCTCGCGCTACATCTGCAGCGCCAAGATACTTCAAGCCGTTTTATCACGTAGATACTGGTCGAATTTTTACGGACGGCGCCCTATGTTTTAACAATCCAGTTGAAATAGCCGATAATGAGCGAAAGTTGTTATGGCCCAGACATTCCCGCCCCGATATTCTTCTCTCAATCGGCACAGGAATGCAACAGTCCACGGAACTACCGGATGCATTTTGCGAAACAGGTGGAAAGCCGAAGAAGAGCCCGCTGGGCTATTTGAAAAGACTGAAACGTATTGTCACTCATCAAGCTGAAATGAACATGAACTCTGAGAAGGCTTGGACCAACTTCCTCGCAAAGCGGCAGACGGAACTCACGCGCGACGATTTAAAGCACCGTTATTTTCGCTTCAATGTGGAGTTTCCGGACCGAGTCCCAAAACTAGATCGTGTTGATGATCTGCCTTTGTTGCAGACACTAGCCGAGAAATTTTGCGATAGAAATAGTCGTTTGATCAATCTAGCCGCCACCAAGATGACTGCCTCCCTTTTCTACCTGAAAGTGGGGAAAATATTCATGAAGGCGAATAGGGCGAAATTTCAAGTACAAGGTTTGCGCGAGGACATCGACACAATTTCAACTTCCGCTGATGAGACAAGGGTCAATTCTTTGCCGCCTGGAGCAACGTTCTGATGCGATGCACAAGCTCCGTCAAAAGCTTACCTGCGGCAGTTACTCTCGTTCATCATCACCGCTATTTTACACGAATCTGGGCCGAAAAGATGGAAAGCTTCACGCATTACATAAAACTGACGCCTCCTTCCTAAAGACTGAAAATGAACCTTTCCAGATAAACATAGAGTTCTGCGTCGGAAACATCGATGAGCCGATCGGCATCTATTTAGGCAACGGGGATGGGACGAAAGAGACATCAGCCTTGATAAGTGGATTTCCCTGTTCCCTTGTCCAGCTAAAAAAACTGCATCACAGCAAATTCGGTACGAAAATCACGCTCCGAACTACAGATACATTGGTTTAGATATGCTTACTAATTGACATAGACCATCGACAGACCGGGATATGTGAGGATTCAACTGAAATACTTGAAGGGGAGATGATGGCCGGCAGTGCTACTCAGATAGAGGAAAATGAAGAAGGAATTTCATATTCGGAATAAAGTCAGTGATGGGGAATATCTATAGCCTGTATGTAGGAGTCATGAACGCAAGTGCACCTTTGTATGTAAGACGACACACGACATAACTCCGGACAGACACCTTTGACCGTCACTTCCATGTCATTTATAACTGTCCGAATATTGACCCTGATTTTGGGGTACCGGTAAACCTGCCATTCCCCGCGCTTTACGAAATAGTGTGGTGGGCCATGGGTTGGTTAAAGTCCGAACACAAACTCGAATGGGCTGAGACCAATGATGTCGCGGTCATACTGGAAAAGCGGAAAGCAATGTTTGCAATTAGTCCAATCGAGTGCTCAGCGATCTACTGACAGTTACATAGCGGCATTTGTAAATGTATAGCCTAGCCAATCGCTAAGAATTTCAGAGTTAGTATCGTCTCTTCTACAGTATGATAAGAAACAAGTGCAACCTATAGGTATTTGTAGACACCTGCAGGCCCTAAGCTAGACAGCATTCCATAAACAGGTCCAAGATCTCATTATTCTGCTCACATTGGCCATGCTGCGCCCGTTTAACTGCTTGGGAGCACTCGCTGGAAGGGTGTATGTTGTTGAACTGATGCTGTGATCGATTTAAACTTTTCAGATGACATGAAGAACGAACCACATTTGTGACTACAGTATGACCAAAACTACGATCCCCCATGTGAATCTGCCTTAATCAAATGTAGTTTGCAGTGACAAAGTATCTGTTCGCGTACTCCAGAATACATCCCACTCATGTCATGATCCCATTCATCTGGCGATGACGGCCATATGTTTCCCGAAATATACCGGTATCTGCAACACACAATCCAAAGGATCAACTTCATTTAACTTAGCAAGAAGTTGCAACTGTATTTGTCTATTAGGCTTATCCTCTGCGATCTTCTACTCGAGCATTTCGGTGGCTGCGGGAGTGGCCAATTGTTGAGATCAATCTAGCACAAAGAAAGAGGTTGAACTGTCCACGAGAGGGAAATAGACAGGCTTATAAGGAAAGAAAATACTATACTCGGCGAAGCCGAGTATGACTCCCGAGGGTAGACTTTCTTCTCGGTATGGGGGCTGGTGGCGGCCGATGGGGACTGTAAGCTACCGGGCCAAACTCCTAGCCAACACCAATGCCGTCATATCTCTGTGTTTATAGTGCGATAGTCGATAAAAGAAATATCATCTACTGCAATACAACACATAGCACAAGATACTCGCTGCAAAGTAACCAGTTCAGATATCTTCATCCCACCGAATGGAAGGTATACCATACCACAGCCTGGTAGGTTGGTTTGTTTCGACTCTGCTCATTCCTAATATTCGATTATCTTTTAACACTTAGGAGGGGGGTATTGGGTTTAAGGTTACTGTCATGAGTATGGAATTGTAAATGCGCGTAAATGTATTCCTAATATTTCCGTTGTATATCTGTCACTAGTTTATATAGCGAGAGTCGGGAAAGATACCAACGAGATTCGCTGTCAAATTTACCTTGCAAGCGGATACATGCAGCTCTCACTGTGCTTTCCGAGGATAAAGCCAAGCCTCCGGGACATGAGGCTCTGGCGAGGTTAATGGAATATTTTCTGTAGTCTGAGACCGAGTCGTAGTCAGTCTCCAATATCTGGCGGCCGGCCCCAACCCGTGATACCGAATTTTCTGTGAGTCTCAATCTCAATTACAGATTATATACACCAAAATAGAATAGTGTGCAGTTAGCACAATGAAAGTGGAGTTGTTCCGCCCCATTCACGGAATCACTCCATCCACGAATGAGGTAGCAAAGGCTAGTGATTTCTCACCACATGAAGAATTCGGGATACCAACACCACTCTCACAGCACATCGTCTGACATATCATTGTCATCAATCCCCATGCCCATATTTTGATGTAAAAAATAACAACCTAAGCGACAAACTATGCATCTTGCTACCTGTGCTCTGATGCTCATATATATATACTGGACAATTATTTTTTGCTACTGTTGTAAGTGATAAGAAATGCCACTAAGAATCAATTCTGTCCATTTGAGTAGAGTATTGTTGGTTTTTATGGTGTGGCAAATTTTTCATGTGGTGAGAAATCGCTAGCCGTTGCTACCTAATTCACGGATTCCGTCAATTGGTACTCCATTCACGGATCCGCGAATTGGTATCCGATCCATGGATGGAGCGGAACAGAGTTATCGCAATTTTATCCTTGAAACCATGCCTGTTTCTTTGATAGCATGTCACTAAAACTTAGGACTGACATCTGGCGCTGCAGTATGTCTGGAGGGGATCCCCTCCTCCAAAGTATTCTAACACGTGCCTACTTGGCAACGGTCGAAGCTACGTCTTAATGTCACAGTAGCGAAAATCAACTCATCTTACTACTGTTTAATGTGTAAAGAAAGAATCTCTTTTGAAGATCCATCTTCATGAGATGGCAGCCACGACCTATCGGATAATACCGGGTGCTGAGACCTCCGAGCGGACGACCTAGCAAAGAAGTACTATATTAAGCAATTTAAATTATTCGACACGGGCTCACAATGCAATTCAACGGTTGTAGCTGCAGTGTGAGGATGCAAAGCTACTCGCCGGTCGGGGATACTGTAAGATGGGGCCACGATAGCTCTCAAAGTACTGTACATGCGAGAAATGATACAGGTATGAATTGCAGTATTTCATATCCCATCACTCAACACTCGTTCTCTTTCCTTACAGACAACGCACATGCACGCGGTCCCCTCAATATTGCCCAACATGACAACTCCCAGACCCCCAGTTCTGTCAACGCTGCGGGACACATCGGCCTGGTGGCGAAGAGGTTATCACTCGTTTGAAATTTGAACCCCAATGTTCAAAATAGTGATGCTAGAGAAGCTTGATTGTACTATCTAAGAGGGCCACAAAGCCATATATGTATGGCATACAAGTGTAAGTGCGTGCGTACGTATCCATGTATAGATCGGGCTGAATGCCATCAGCCCGACAGCAATCTCCGGTCATACGAGACTCACCTCCGGCCATAAGATGGCAGAGACCTATCATGCACTATCCAACACCTTCAGTATTTGCCTAGAATGTACGATGCAGCGAGAGATCGGCTGCATTCATACCACTAGTATGAATTTGAAAATCTTTTACAGGGCGCGGAAAGATGCATTGCCGAACCACGCGTATTAATGTAATCTCCACTCGCGGGACACTGTCACTGCTACCAGATCAGGTATTTATTTCAAATCCATTACTCCATGGAAGGACTCTGTTAGACCGCAATAGCGCAGTGAATATTGAGGGACAGCTAATAGGTAAGGATAAAGACTAGTCCACGTTACCTGTATCAGGTGAAACCAGAGCATACCGTTACTAAACTAACAGTGGGTTTACAATATTTGGCACAGACAAAATTTGGTGGTCACATGGTTACCCTGAGCTTTTGATTGTTTAGGTGCACAATCAATGTAGCTACGCTTAAAAGATCTGAGACGAGTTACAGACCAGATACAAGCTCACTGTAACCGGGGCTGATGTCTCCTGTATATATCTGAAGTCTTTCTCCTCCTTTCTCTATGTATTATAGTCTACACTCACACACACGGCTCTTCCCATTATTCATATAAGCATATGGAATGTGTCTTTTTCGATTCTTATTGGTCAGAATTCTGTGGCTGAGTGGCTGAGTGGCTGATAGTGGCAAGTATAAACCACAAGAACTCAAATTAAAAACAACCCAC